>Ga0228535_1000116_pt1 | contig 249990 bp, 235 predicted proteins | sample SJ1metagenome_FD_168457 | JGI IMG/M metagenome (GOLD analysis project Ga0228535, IMG submission 168457) | Enriched culture of PCE-dechlorinating microbial communities from Ithaca, New York, USA - SJ1 | ecosystem: Engineered > Modeled > Simulated communities (microbial... > Unclassified...
ATTGTTTCAATTACAAACTTCTTAAACTCTGCCGTATATCTTTTGTGCGGTATTCCCTTTGGCATAAAAAATCACCCCAATTGTTTTTCAGTATATCATACTGTCTAACAATTGGGGTGCAGTTCACAGTCCCCTTTGTACCATTTTTTTGCGATTTTCAATTGAGTCTCTTGATTTTTTGCAGCGTGAGATTGCTGCCTAAACGCCAGATGGCAATGTCGCGGATACCTGCATCTTCAGCTAAGCTGATCCAATAATCAAGAGTGGCAGCATCAGCATACCAGACTTCGTACGCAGTAGTTCCTTCGCGATACTTAAACGTGACTGCTTTGCTCGCCCCATCTCTTTTGGCATCAGCCTTGTATTGCTCAAGCAGCTGCTTAGCTTCTTTTTCCGTAATAAACCTTTTTTCGCCGTCACTGTTCCATATGCAGCCACCTGTGGCAAAAGCCACCGCTTTTGGTTCAGGCATATTTGCCATCTTAGCGAGAACTTTTTTGATGAAGTCACTGTCTGCTTTTGGTCCGGGGCCGCTGTGCATACCATAGAGGTTATACAGCATCACCACATATTTCGGTCCTAAAGGCAACTCAATGTCGTCAAAAGGTGTACCAGGCTCCAAGACAACCCGCAGTTTTAAATCATTGGCAGTTGCTGCCGCATAGAGTTCCTTGATGAAGGGAATAAAAGAATCCTTAATCTCGCAATCCCTCCAGATCCGTTCATAATCAATCTCCACACCGTCATAATGCTCTGATTTGGCTAAAGCTATAATCTCCTCGATATGCTCCTTTCGCCTTTCCTGGTCATTCAACAAATCTTGCAGAAACTCCGTTTTTTTGTATTCCTTGCAGCCATCGGCAAGTATCCGGTCATTGACGATCGTGAGATACTCGACCAGTTGTTTTTTCTTTTTCGCCGCCCGCTTATCAAAAGTGAGTTCCTCCGGTAAAAAGAGCTTGCCGTCCTCTTCAAAATAGACGCCAAACAGACACACTTCATCCAGACGCTTTTCAAAACGCCCAAACTCCTCTGTTCCATCTTGCGCATCCCAGTAAACTGTCCAGACCGAGAGCTGGTTCTTCGTTTGACTCGCTGCCTTAACATTAGCCTGCTTGCCGTTATAACAGCCGGCAAGCAAAAATAACAACAATGACAGCAGAATTATTTTAACGCTATTTCTCAGCAACTTATTCACGCTGCTATACCTCTCATTTTTACAGATGTACTATAAACCAGTTGATAACCGAATTCCAGGTTTTCTTCAGCTGATACCTGAAAGCTTCAAAGCCGCTCAGCTTATCGCTGTACAATATTTTTTCCTGGCCTGCGGCCGGTATTTCTTTAATGACCAGACTTTCAAAAACTCCGTCGTAAACATCATCGGCGAGGTTTCTTTGGCTCCAGCCATAACCGCCCCAGGCACTTTCGAGGGCAACACTGCCAGCCGCAAGATCATTGACTGTCCCGCTGAAAGCCTCCCGTCCATCTATAATGACCTGGATAGTGTTGTCCTTGAGTTCGATGTGAACCAGACGTTTGCCTTTTTCGTGCACACTGATGTTAGGAATGTACTCTTTTTCGCCCTGCTCGATAGAAGCCGCAGTTTCAGATTCCTTTTCCCTGCTTTGCGCAAAATACTGCTTGGCCATTTCAGGCGAGTCAGCATATTTAGCAAAAGCTTCCAATTCCCGCACTTCGGCTTTTTGCTTATCTTCGGCTACTGACAGCCGCTCCTTGCTGTCGAAGCGGTCAAGATTGAGTGCCAAGAGCTCATGAGCACCGCTGCCGGTGTTTTCGCTGACATACAGTACATTGTTGGTGACACTTACAGAAACAAATCTATTCAGATTCTGGTCGGCACGCAGATAGATTTTTTGTGAACCCAGCTTATTGCCCGTCAAGAGTACTGAAACATTAAGATTCTTAAATTCTTCGCTGTTTTTAAGATACATCAGGCCGCGTTTTTCCGGCAGCGAAGTCAAAATGATCTTCTCAGGCTGCAATTCAGCGGCACCCTCCAAGACATTCCAGAGGCTGTAACGTGTTTCATCGCCGCGATTAAAGACAATATCTTCATTAATATCATATTTGATGCGCATCAACAAATGATTTGGATACCAATAGGCTTGAGGCTGCATCCTTGTCAAATCATAAATGCTGCTTTGGCGGTCATTCAGCGCATAACCTTCCCGATTGAAGTTCATGCTGAAAAGCTCTTTAATCCATTTTTCATTGACTGCGCTGACACGGTCATTGTTACCAAAGCTGCCCGTGTTCGCATGCATAAGGACGTAAAGCTGCGGTACAGTGCCAACCCCTTCCCGATAATCATCGCGCAGTTTCTTATAATCATAATCAATACGCGCTTTCATCCTCTCGTAGGATTCCTTCGGCACGCCGTACTCGTCGCGGATATAATCCATCAGGTAATGATTGTAGCGACGGCCCAGATAGGGTGAAATCATTGCGTATTCCAGAGGTGTCAATTCACCGAGGTAATTGTCATAGCGGTCAAAAACATTGATAAAGGAAAGACGGTAACCGTTGGTGCCCAGTTCCCAGAAGCTCGTATCAACGAGACTTTTCAGTTCACGCGGTTTCAAAAATTTGGTATCCCGCTTGGCAAAGTTTTCCGGATAAGTAGTCATGGTAGCCTTATAATTGTACTTTTCGATTTGTGAGGTGGAAAAAATTGCCGTATCACGACGCCCGTCTTCAAACATAAGGAATAAGGCTCTGGCAGGCAGAGGTTTGCCCGCTTCGTAGAAATCTTTAATGTCTTTTTGCGTAATTGTTACATAACCTTGTTTATGTAATGCCGCCAAATGCTCAGCCAAACGGTCTTCACTGATCAGCGGCTGCTGACCAACACGGTCAACGCCAAAATAAGACAAGGCTATGAAGCCCTTGTCCTGTGCCATATTAATGGCAGTAGGTTCATAGGGTTTGTATTTCCCGACAGTAAACAAAGCCAGATAAAAGACAGCCGCAATGGCCGCCAGGATTGCCAACTGCAGAATAACACGCCTTTGCTTTCTGCTATTCTTTTTTGCTGTGTATTCTTCGTCTGCACTGATCATAAGCTTCATTTCCCACTTTTCTTCTTTTCTAGTGCTGCACTGTCAGCCGGCGTCATCCTGGTTCCCCACTCTGATTTCCAGAAAGTAAACCAGGCAACCGGCATCTGCCACAACAAGACCGCTTCGTAATAAAGGCAAAACCACATGCCAAAAATCCAGGTCGAACTCCTACGCAAAAACAATTGCGCCATACTCATCATCAGCGCCATCATCAATAAGCCGACCAGGAACGTCGTCGGAAAAACCCTGTAGACTGCCGGCACGTAAACCAGATTGTACAGGACAACAATAGGCGCTGCTACCGGTACCAACAGACCCATATAGAACGACAGAGCCATAAATGGTTCTTTTTTCCACATAAACTTCGCAGCAATCAGGGATTCTCGCAGCCAGGACCGCTTCCAGCGCATCTGCTGTTTGAGGAACATGCCGTAAGTATTGGGAACTATCGTAGAGCAGACAGCAGTATCCTGGTAGCCTGTCCTATGCTCACGCAAGATAAAGTTCGTCAAACTGCGGTCATCACCAAAGGTCGCTTTCTGGCCTAAGAATTTCTGGTTCAGCCAGGCATCCTTATGCTGTAATACGAGTTCTTTGCGGTAGCAGGAGAGCGGTCCTGACAAACAGGTAACCGCATCAAAATATCCTTCGGCCGCCTTCATGACGCGAAAAGCAATATAATAACGCACAGCCTGCATCTTGGTCAAAACATTGGTATAGGTATTGGCAACATCCGTTCTGCCGGATACACCACCCATGCTGGCATCCTGAAAAGGCTGCACAAGATTATAGATTGCGAACGGGTCAACGAAGCTGTCAGAATCGACAAAAACAACCAGTTCATGTCTGGCCGCCAATGCTCCCCGTATCAAAGCTTCCCTTTTGCCGGCATTCTGCTCCTGTACCAGATAAAACAAACGCTTCCGTACGCTTTCGCCGACAATGCCAGCTACGCTGTCAATAGTTTCCCTGATCTTCGCTACAGATTGATCGGTCGAGCCGTCATCTACGATGATAACTTCCAGCTTTTCAGCAGGATACGATTGGTTGATACAGCTCAGAATGGTTCTATTGATCCATTCTTCCTCATTAAAACAAGGAATGATAATCGAAACACCCGGTGTAAAATCCTCCCGTATCGGCACCGTTTTGTAAAGAGCACCGAAAAGATAACGCGTCAGCAAAAAAGCTGCTGCTATGATGCTGTAAAGATACAAGCCTTTGTTGAACTTAAAATAAATGACGCTTTCACTGCGCATCAGGATGATGAAGGCGGCAATCAGCAAAAGCAGCGCAAAAGAAACAGCGGAAATAAAACGTCCCTTTTTCTTGCCGGCATATTGGGCCAAGGTTTCCTTAAAATGAACACCGCATAATATTTTGCCACTCTCGCCCTCTTGCTGCCTGACGACTTCTGCGCCTATATGATGCACTGACATTTCATAACCTTCAGGCATCGTACCTTCAGCGATCTCGAAAGAAAGCTCTACTGATGCGGCGCGTCCAAGAGCCTCTGAATCTGCGGTCGTCAGTTCCAGCAGCATTCCTGTCGACGAAATATCCTTGCCAACAGCCTTGCACTGGACTTTCTGCCCATTCTCGCTGAAATATGTGACTGCAACATCATAATCAACCAGATAGCGAGTACCGCTGTGTTCCTGATCCATCAGTGTCTTGATGTCATACTCGTTATTAGACGGATCGAAGCCGCGCCTTTCTTTGTTGACTCGCAGGCCTTGCGCATCCGGCACTTTGGACAGCAGCCTGCGGTCAGGTTTAATAGCCAGCAACACGTCTTTAATTTTTTTGTTATCGAATATATTTTTCATAGTATACCTGCCATACTTATCTATTTTGCTGTGCCACTTTCCTGTCTGCTTCCAGTCTCAGAGTTTTCTTGGGATTACCTTGGTCATAGCCATCACGGAGGTAGTCTGATAGCCTGCCAACTTTAAACTTGCCCGGATCAGTATCGCTCTTTTGTTCGTTTTTTGTCAGCATGAAGTCCAATGCTTCTGCCGATATCGCGGCACTGGCATTGCCCATGTGAAGTACAAAGATTGATCCTTTGCGGAGGCTACCATCATCTTTATAAAGTTGTTTCTCAATAGAATATCTGACCTTCAGATAACTCGTCGCGGTATAATCCTTGGTGCTATAACCTTCAATAATATAATCAAATCCACTATCAAGAACGCATTCCAGGCCGACTTTGCTGATTACCAATGTAGGCGGACGGAAAAATCTTGTTAACGCATAGTGCCCATTGACCTCCACATCACCCACAACATTGGCCAGCTTATTATAGCTTTCTTTTAAGTCCAGCAAATATTCGTCTCTGTTTACGATGGAGACATATTTTTTGGTATTGCTGTCATACTTGGTCATCTGTAGATGTTTATCAGTATGACAACCGATTTCGTTCCCATCTGCAGCAATAGCACGCAAAAGATTTGGATTATAATGCACATTGTTGGTACGTATAAAGAAGGTAGCCGGAACATCATGCTTCCTTAAAATATATAAAAGCTTATTAATGGCGTCATCGCCGCCCCAATCATCAAAAGTAATAAATATAACGTTATCGTTTGTATGAACTATACCTGCGGCATCAAGACGCTTAATTTCCTGCCGTGTGAAACCGGGGGCCTTATCAATATCATTACTTCCGCCTTTGCCTATAAAGCGCTTATTGATCAAATCAATCAAATTCTTATCATTGACCTCAAAGCTCCTATAGTCACTTCTTAAATATTGGGGAACTTTTTCCTCCGTTACTGGGTATTGATAAGTGTAACGATCATTATGCAATATTTCTCCTACGGTTTTCAGACTATAGGCAGAGTCATTCTTTGCATTAATTTGCGGATTGTCATTGCTTGTCGCATAAGCAATATTATCAACCATGGTTTTTTGCAATTCTTTCAGAAGTTCACTGCACATCAGTGGATTCGAATAAAAATCCAGGCGGAAGAAAATCTGTTGGCCTCTGCTGAAAGATGTAACTGTTTTCGGGAAAATTTCCGTCCTGATAGCTTGGGCAGAATTATAATCCTTATATTGTTTTTTGGTTATGGTATAAACTTGTCCGACAAGGTATTTGCCTGTTGCAGAAGCTGCTTCCATCGTTTCCTGCGGTACTGCTCCCCATAATTGCTTCACGATGTCGGTAGTAATGCCGAACTTGGCCTGCAGCAATTCATTGCAGCGCAGAATTTCCGCCGCTTCCGTATAGAAATTGTCACCTTCATTAAAGATAGTTGCTATACCGATTTCATTGCCTGAATTAATTATCTTCTCTATTGATTTTGGATATTTATTAATATCTTTTTCCGTAACGAAAAAAGTTGCCTTTCCATGTAATTCAGCTAAAGTATTCAGCACAGCGTTCAGGGAGACTTCATTAGATATACCGGCAAAGCTATAATTTATAGCCCTTTCAGTCGTATTAATACTCTTTATCTCACGAGCCAGTCTGCCATTATTTTTCACACGTAAAGCTTCCAGATCTTCCTGACTTGGTGCGGCATACGCCGTTTTGCAGCCAACAAGTTCCCAGGCCCTGTCTTTTAGCAAAGTCAGGTCAGCCAACAAATTTTTCTGCAAGCTCTTTGCTGTCGCCAGCGGTTGTTTGGGAGTTTCCAGCAATACCGTGCGTACTTGCTCATTCTTGCAAGCTTTTAAAAATAATTCGACAGTCTTGATGATTTCCTGCTGACCGTTGTCCTTAACAGCCTCCTTATTCAATTCTTTCAAACCCGGCTGCTTATCCTTGGCAGGCACCTGTTCCTCAAGCTTTGCTGCTGGCGGCTTTTCTCCTTTAGGACGCTCCAGCTGGAAGGAAACGATGCTGCCTTTCTTCACATTTCTGACATAGCCAACTGCCGCGTCATAGCTTACCAAGCTTCCGGCATTCAGAATTTTGTCCGTTTTTACTATAGCAGCTAACCCACAAGCTTTAGCAACCTTGAGCAAATCATCAGTATAGACAGTTCCCTCCGCCTTCAGAAAGACAGGTGAAGAACTGCTTGTCACCCTAATTATTTTTTGTGCACTGCACAAATCCTGCACGAGTTCGTCCTGGGGCAGTTTCTCTAAAGATTTACGTCCCGAGAGCGAATAGTTCTCAACTTTATGACCCGCCTTAGTTATTTCCGCTACTAAATCAGGTTCGTCAGCTGCGCGCATACCTTCGACAAAAAAGGCAGCCTTAACATCATACTTTTGCAGCAAATCCAGGATCTGCCTGGTAGTAGGAGCGTCTGCAAGACCATCAAAGGTTATGGCAATACCGGCGCCTGCTGAGTTCGTACCGGTTATAAGCTGCGCTTTTTCAGGCTTGCTGCGCAAATTTGCTTTTGCTTCTTTTATTTCAGCATCAGCATTATATAAAGACGGCAAATTAGTTTTGCTATTCCTTCCCTTGCCTAAAGGGCTGGAGGAAAAGAAATAGTCAAAAACTGCAGCAATCATTGCCAAGGCTGCTATACCAGCCGCCAAATACATCAAAGTTCTCTTGCTTCTCATCTGCCGCAACCCTCCTCAATTACAAATTCCAATAGATATAATCATGATCCTTAAAAGTATCCGCCGCAAAAATGCTCTTCACGTCAATTATTACCTTTTTGCTGGTGCTCTTCTGATTATATAAGGCATCAATTTCTGCCATCCGCAGCTCTTTAAACTGCTTATGAGCGACCAGAAAAATCAGACAATCTGCCTCCCGCACTTCTTCCATACCTACAAGGTCGATACCGAATTCCCGTTTTGCTTCCTTCTTGTCTGCCACAGGGTCGACAACCTTTGTCTGGATACCATATTCCGCCAGCCTTTTCAAAACATCGAAGGCTCTGGAATTGCGGATATCCGGGCAATCTTCTTTGAACGTAATGCCAAAAACGTAAATATTCGCATGACGGACATTCAAGTCAGCCTGAATCAGGCTTTTAATCACGGCATCAGCCACAAAACTGCCCATGCTGTTGTTGATTTTCCTGCCCGCTGCAATAATCTGGGAGTGATAACCCAGCATTTTTGCTCTGTAGATGAAATAATAAGGATCTATGCCAATGCAGTGCCCGCCTACCAGACCAGGATAGAAACCCAGTGCGTTCCACTTGGTGTTCATCGCGTCAATAACGTTTTTCGTATTGATGCCCATCAGTTCACAAACCATTGCAAGTTCGTTCATGAAGGCAATATTAATGTCACGCTGCGAATTTTCCACAAGCTTCGCTGCCTCGGCTACTTTGATGCTTTCCGCCCTGTAGACTCCGGCTTCAATAATTAACTCATAAACTGCCGCAATTACTTCCAGTGTAGCTTCATCCATACCGGAAACAATTTTCGTAATGTTTTCCAAACGGTGCACTTTATCACCAGGATTGATTCTTTCCGGTGAATAACCGATTTTGAAGTCCTGGCCGCAGCGCAGTCCGGATTCTTTTTCCAGAATTGGTATGCAGATGTCTTCCGTTACCCCAGGATAGACCGTCGACTCAAAAACGACGATGCTCCCCTTACTGAGATTCCTGCCCACAATTTTACTGGCGCCCACAACCGGATTCAAATCTGGCGTTTCGTCACCATTAACCGGCGTTGGTACCGCTACTATAATGAAACCGGCCTTCTGAAGATCCTTTTCTTCAGATGTAAATTGCAAGTCAGTCGCTTTGATTTTTTCCTCTCCGACTTCTTCGGTCGGATCAATACCGCTTTTGTAATCAGCGATTTTCTCCTCATTAATGTCAAATCCGATGGTGTTTACCTTATCGGCAAAAGCAACAGCTAACGGCAAACCCACATACCCCAGACCTACCACTGCTATATTCGCTTCTTTGTTGATTATTTTGTCATACAGTTTCACTTTTATCGCCTCTTAATCGATTTTGAAGTCGAAATTCACTTGCGTCCATATCGTCTTGTTCTTTTCATCTGTTATCTTATCCTTCAGGTCATAATACTCTATTCCTAATACGATATTTTCTGCCAAAGTATATTGCATACCAATGCAGTAACCCCTGAAACCATCCATATAGCCAGCTAACCCTGTCATCGTATGAGAAAGATAAGTATTGACAGGTTGCTCATAATATTTGGTGTAAATCTCATAGGTATCAGCTTTCCAGGATTTAACCCTACCATGTTTGAAAGTCAGGATATAACCATCCCGGTCACCCTTGGAATCTTTTTCGCTTGCCCTAAGATACATGGCGCCCAAAGAATAATTCCCGAAGTCATAATTGCCGCCGGCGCTCCAGATAGTGTTATCCGCAGGATTTCCCTCATCATAATTAATGCGGTGATAACCGATAGCTGCATCATAGTCATAATCTTTGTAGGACGCTGTCGCCACAAACATCTTATTGTCTCTTTCGATATCCGCCTCACCATAGAGAAGACTGTATTTTATGACATCGCCGAATTCAAACTTGATGCCATCAAAACTTGTATCATAAATATTGCCTTCTGCCATCAGATTGCCAAAAACACCGGCGGTAACTTTAGCGCCGCCTAGCGGCCCTGTTACATAAGCACGTTCAAAACCGGTTTTGCCCTCTTCCGCATTGGTGCGCAAGTCTTGTTTATTTTCCAGCATCGCGTGATAGTCCCAGGTTTCGTTAACTTTGCCGTTGATATAAATACGCGAACGCAGCTGGTGGTCATCGTTGCTGTCGTGCCTGCTCCTGTAATTGTCGACGTAATGCCACCTTATCTGCCCGTTGAAATTAACGTTGTCCTCAGCGGCTTCCAGTTTCGCAATCCGCACGCCTAAATTGTTCAGTTCATCAGCAAACTCAGCAGTGAGTTTTGGCAAAACGTTCTGTTGGACGTCAGCACTGTATTTATCTTTGTTCGCCAATGCGGCGCCGACTAGCTGTGCCATTTCATAGCGCGTGATTATTTTATTTCCGTTATAATCTTTGCCTGCTGTCAAAACGTTGCCTTGCTCCAGCTTTGCCAATGAAGCGTAAGCCCAGTGATCCTGCGGCACATCCGCGAAAGGATTAGCTGCCGCCGCTGAAGCCCCCGACGCCATAAGCAAAGTCGCCGCAACTGTCATTAATGCAATCTTCTTAATCATGGCACACCACCAATTTACTTTATTTATTACAAAAGCATTTCATTTTCGCCTGAATAATACTGCCTTTTTGCAACTAAAACGCCGCTAAACACCCTATTGATGCCCTTTGGCATCAACGACTATAAGCTCTTCTATCTTCGACGTATTTATGATTTCTTCCTTCCATTATTGGGCTAATATTCTTAAAATTAAATAATTATTTTTTGATATTATTTCTTTTACATAAAAAAGAGCGTCCACAGGGGATTTTCCCCTTCGAACGCTCTGATGAGATCTATTAGATTGGACTATTGCTGACGGACACTTTCATTTTCAGCACATCTGTAAAGAATTCTACCGGCACCAAGGTTTTGCCGTTGACCAGTTCAGGCGCACCGGCAAGGCCAATGACTTCCTGCCCTTTTTGGTAGCTGTTGCTGCCGATTTTAAAGACCGCAACGGTATCTCCGCCATCCTTCAGCTCTATTTGTTTCTGCTCCGCCTGCCAAACAATGTTATAGCCAAGGTTTTCTACAATAATCCTTAGCGGCAACAAAACGATTTTGCCTTTGGTAATAATACGATCATCCTGGCCAAGAACAAGTTCTTTACCATTGGCCACGATAACGCCAGCCCCAATGTGGGTCTTAATTGTCGCAGGAAGCACTACAGCCTTAGTCGCCCCAGCCTGCCCAGGAATACTCATGGTCATTATGTCATACCAAACCAGCAAGTCAGAACCTTCTCTGATAGCATTCAGGTTAGGAAATACTTCATTAGTAATAGTGATCAACCTGTCGCCGTTAGAAGATAGAACCTTTATCCTGTCATCATCGACTTTCTGCACGCTGCCAACTTTCATATAAATGCCAGCGCCCCCCTTTGCCGGCGTGCCGACAACCAATGCAAAGGCATTACCCTGAGGCGGCATACTTTTGCTTACGCCGGGTCCGTAATAAGCTACTACTTCCCCGCCTTTCTGTAAGGAACTGAAAGGAACAGGCTTACCATCTTCAGCATTTACGATATGGGTAGTTGCCGAAATGTTCAGCACTATATCACGGTAGCCGCCATCTCCTTCAACTCTGACGCTGTTCTCACCAATCTCTGTCATCTGCCCTTTAGTAAAAATTACGTTATTATGATACCAGCTTGCCGCAGACGGCTGAAGCATGGCAATCTGCTGCTCGTCAGCCAGCGCAATACTGCAACTCATAAAAATCATTAACATTGAAAACATCAGTAATATCTTCTTCATTTGCTAACCTCCCAGAAAACTGCTTCCAATAATCAGTTGTATTGTCTATGATTTACAGAATTCGCTATACCAGCCATATTTCCTGCAAAAAAATTGCGGGCCACAGCGGATAATCCCACTCTGGTCCACAATTTTGGCTCATAATTCGTAAATCAAAAACAAATTCAGCAAAGTAACGATAACGCCTAAGCCAATTAGGATCAAACGTGTTGATGGCCTGTTGGCATATTTGCCCATGACACGCTCAGATGAGGTCAGATAAATCTGCATGAAAATCGTAAACGGCAGCTGCACACTCAAAAGCGCCTGCGACAAAATCAGCCCGAAGAACGGATCTGTAACGAAGAAAAGAATAAGGACTGCCGGTATATAGGTAAGAACCAACCCGATTCTGGAATGAATGTCTTTCATATCATAGGGTTCGTGGAACATACCCGCAAAAATCGTGGCACCTGCCATGCCAGCCGTGGTTGTTGAAGCGAAACCGGCGAACAAAAGGGCTATCGCAAAAACATTCGCAGCATTCGCACCCAAAAGCGGCACCAGCATCTCCTTGGCCTGCTGCAATTCATCAACGGGCATGCCGGTTACGAAAAAAGTTGCCGCCGCCAGCAGGATCATCGCACTGTTGATCGCCCAGCCGATACTCATGGAAAACAAAGTATCCAGGAATTCATAGCGCAGCTGTTTAACAATCAACTGCGGGTCTTCCAGATTCCACTGACGACTCTGGATGACTTCCGAATGCAAAAACAAGTTGTGCGGCATGATGACCGCACCCAAAATGCCCATTACGACGAGCATCGATCCCCCCGGCAGGCTCGGCATCACCCAATTAACTGCCGCCAACGGCCAATTAACCTTGACCAATGAAAGTTCAAACAGATAGGAAAAAGCAATGACCGAAACAAACCCGGCAATCCACATCTCCAGTCTGTGATAGGCATTGGTCCACAGCATCAGCGTACAGATGATACCTGTTATTACCGCTCCAAGCAAAATCGGTATCTGGAACAACATATTAAGCGCAATCGCCGCGCCCAACAACTCCGCCAACGCTGTTGCAATAGTTGCGAGCATAGCAGTGCCAAGAATAAAGCGCGCCAGCCATGGTCTTAAAAATTTGCTTGCCGCCTCGGACAGACACTCACCGGTAACAATCCCCAGATGAGCAGCATTGTGCTGCAAAAGTATCAACATAATAGTGGAAAGCGTGACAACCCACAAAAGACTGTAGCCATAATGAGCGCCGGCAGCCAGATTGACCGCCCAATTGCCGGGGTCTATAAAACCTACCGTCACGAGTATACCGGGCCCAATATACTTGAAAACAGCCGATGCCTCTTTGCTTTGTTCGTGAATAGTTGAAAGTTGCTTCTTTATTTTTTCAAACATCATTGCCTCCTGCTCTGCTGCATTCAAAAACACCTTGCTTATATTATAGTATTTTAGTAAGTATTTGAGAATGCCCAAGAGACAATAACTACCGGCAACACTGTTGTTATTTCTTCGGTTTTCCTGTCATGCCACTCTGGTTATCTACACGGCCAACTTACTATCTGATCAATATTTAAACTGCCAAGATGCAATTCAAATATTTTTAGCGCCATATTTGGCAAATATCGTCTTCAGGTTTGCGTGGGCTTACCGGCAAATCTTTGGCAGGATACCCTATGATAATTGCTGCCGTAATAATTTCGGTAGCATCTAAGTTGAAATGAGCTTTGATTTCACCATATTTCGAGCTATCCACACCGGACAATTCGTTGTCGATCTCTCCTACAATGCAGGCACCAAGTCCTTGATTCATTGCTTCTAAGATCATAAATCCATAAGCAATTCCCATATTCTCAAAAGTCCGTGCCATCAAGGAAGATGATGTATTGGCAAGAGCTTGGGCTATCTGGTTATTCAGGAATGTTTTGTCGATATCATCATTGGACATGGCAACGCCGGAATTAGACATCAATTCCCTTAAACGATCCCTTTGGTGTGTACGTTCCCAGGCAGCTAAGTTGCCAACACACATAATAACTGCCGGCGCCTTTTTGATCAGAACGCCCATTGAGAAGCCTTCAGCCAACTTGGCTTTATCGGCCTCTCCTGTAACGGCAATAAAGCGCCAAGGCTGGATGTTTTTCCAGGATGGTGCTCGCCGTCCTGCATTCATTACATCTAAAATTTTCTCTTCTTCTACTGGCTGGGTCGCAAACTTTCTCACGCTTTTCCATTCTGTGATTTGCTTTAACATAATAATCTCCCCTGTTATTTAATTTTTATGCAAATATTTTGTACGCAAAGTATTTTATTAAAAAAACGGCTATAACTTATCGAAAATATTTAAAAGTACCTTTCGAAAAACAGCAATCTCTTCTTCTGTACACTCAGCCAGCATATCTTTACTGATAAGATTCATGACGTCATGAATCTGCTTTTCCATGCCTTTGGCGTTTTCCGTAAGATCAATAACCAGTTGGCGGCGATCTTCCGGATGTTCACTCCGCATCACTAAGCCTGCTTTCTCCAGGCGGTCGATAACCCCTGTCAAAGTAGAATTATCCATATAACACCTTTTGCTTAGTTCTGTAATTGTAATGCCGTCACCATTATATAAAGTATATAATACGGCCATTTGGCCAGGCGTAATATTCAGGCCTTCGTTTATCAATATCTTTTTCGTGTAATTATGGTGTTTCTGCTCCGCTTTAGCAAGAAGCAAACAAATACTATCAAAAATCTGCAGCATATTCATTATCCTTTATAGAGATATTTTGTGTACAAAATATTTTTCATAAGTAGTATATCATTAACAATTAAAATTCACAAGTAGTTCCTCATTCTGTTGCAGCGCATTAAGAAACCCTGCAGCATTGAAAATAAATTCGCACGCCTGCTTGCACTAACGATCATTATCGGCATTTTATTTTGTCATATCGAACGTATTTGATAATTCCTGTTTTTTAAACCGAATGTGTTTTATAATAAAAACAAGCTCAAGGTTACAAAAGAATTAAGGAGATGATCCTATGGAATTAATGGAAACCATTTACAATCGCCGTTCAGTCCGCTTCTATACAGAGGAAACAGTCGACAAAGCTACCATAGACAAATTAATCAAAGCCGGCATCCAGGCACCGAGTGCCATGAATGTACAGCCCTGGGCTTTTGGCGTGATTCAGGACAAAGCATTGATGCAAAAAATATCCGACGAGACGAAGGCCTATTTGCTGGCAAGTATCTCTGCGAAACCATATCTCGAATGTTACCGCCAGCTTTTCAGTAATCCTGAGTTCAATATTTTTTATCATGCTCCCGCGCTTCTCACCGTCTTCGCCAAACCGGAAGGTCCCAACCCTTCCTGTGATTGCGCCTTAGCAGCACAAAACATTATGCTGGCTGCACATTCACTTGGTCTGGGCAGCTGCTGGATCGGCTTTGCGCAAATGTCACTCAATGCACCGGAACTCAAGGAGCAGCTCGGTATTCCTAAGGAATATATTGCAGTTGCACCAATAATCATCGGTCATCCTGCCAAGGTATCCCCTGCTGTTCTCAAAAGAGAGCCAGAGATACTATTCTGGAAATAAATTATAAGCCTGTGAACAGTGAAAATTCATTGTTCACAGCTTATTTGTTTAAGCTTGGTATATTTCACTCTTAGATGCTTGCAGGAGCCGTAATCGTCTTGCCCACAAGATCAATGACCTTGATAAACCCTTCCCTGTCATTCAATTTGCTGCCGATGGAAGTCGGCATGCAGATAACTTTCGCTCTGCCTTCCCTTTCCAGAAAACTCCTGACCGCAGGCGGAAAAGCTCCGGCCCAAACAGGGAAAACCAGTATCAATTCTTCATCAGCCGCCGGTTTGTTATATCTTGCCGGCCGCGTTTCTTTTTTAAAAGCCTCATAGCCTGCTTTCAGATAGCCGATAGCGCCCTGCCAATCCACATCATCCGCAATTTCCTGCGCCTTAGTCTCATAGCGCTCAGCCAATTCTTCGGCGACCTTTTTGCTTCTGCCCGTCCTCGTAAAATAATATACTTGCATGATTCAACAAACCTCCTTCGCTTAACCCTTATTTTGACTACATTGTATTACAAGAGGTGAAGAGAAACAAGGACAAATGAGGTGAGCAAGACTATATTTGCTGGTGCAATACAGATATCTAGTTATAAAATATTCTTCAATACACGTAAAATCACAACTAAATATTAAAAAAATAAATAACAAAGCAGTAGGAATAGATCTTCAAAACGAAGAATCTTCCTACTGCTTTTTTTATACATTCTCCATATTCAATATCTTACCAATTTTTGTTACATCTTATTGATTACTTTTAACTTTTAAAGCGTTAGCTATTTTATGTTTATAATTATTTATTAGTGCATCTGCCTCACTATCATTTAAACTTAAAGCACCTTTAGCCCTCTTAGCATAATCAATAAAGGTTTGTTGGTTTTTCTTTTCATTACTAGCATATGTATCATATAATTTTTTTGCCGATATACGCCTACCAGTCTTTGTCATCCAATTGCACCGAACTATATTTTTTGCCTTTCTATGCATACGATAATAATATTTAGTTATTGATTTTGGCCTAATTTTTATATTAACTCCATCGAAAACGAATCCTAGGTAATCAATGTTATCCTCTATATTTTTCTCAAAATTAATAATAGCATTGTTATCATAAATATAGACCTGCGTTTTTTCTTTCTGCAAATCCAAGCCCTCAATTTTATCGACATTTGATTTTATTTTTTTTATCCATAGATTTGCTTCTTCTTTATCTTCATATGGCAACACAATTATAAAATCATCTGAGTACCTCATATATTTTCCATTACAAGCAAGAACAGAATCATTAACTTTTTTATCAAATTCAAGCATATAAACATTTGATAAAGCTGCACTTATAGGTGATCCCTGTGGAATACCAAATGAATTAGGGTTTTTAATTATATTGGTTTTATCTAATTTTAGCTGTTTAAATTCTTCTTTTGACAAAATAGTATCTTTTTGATTTATTTTTTTGCGCAGCCCTCGTTCCTTAACATTATTTCCACTTTTCTCAATAAGTAATTTCCAATCACAACTTGAAAACTTAGTGATGTTTTTATATACAGCATAGTAATCTGCAGGCAATTTTTCAATATTTAACAAAGAACATAATTGCTGCTTTAAGTATTTGTGATTTAAATTATCAAAAAAATTTTTAAAATCTCCTACAATAATAAAACACTTGCCCATTTTTTTAATAGAATCAAAAGCATATTTAGCAAAATCAATATTATTTTTTCCCAGATTATCTCTATATGCTACAGCTACATTGCTAATTCCCAAACTATCAACACGTTTATTATATTCTTGATTAATTAGAAATGCATATCTTTGAAATACGCACCTATCCAAATGAGAACAATAATATAATTCCCTTTTTTTAGGCTCTTTTCGGCCATACCTAGAAATTGTTTTTGTAAAATGTATAAAAGGAAAAAAACTATGCGATGCCACTTTTTGAGGATTCATAACATACCTTATAATAGTCGGCATTTGTAGCGATACCCTTTTATCAAAATGAGCATATATTTTGACTTCATTATGAAGTTTTAAAAACTTACACCAATCATTACAATTAGTATTACATGAACATTTACTGCATAAAGTTGATTTATTACATTGGTTAAACTTCTTTAAATTATCCATATATACAAAATCCCCTTTAGAAAGCAACATGCCTGCTAATATGGGGGACAACATCCCTAAATTAGCAGGCAGATACTCTAACAATATTGTCCTAAACATGCTGTGATACTATTCCGTAGTATAATAATACTGGAAAGGAGTATAAACATGCTCTGTCTAACCGAACTCAAGCAACTATCTCTAGGCACCTGGAAATTGTTAGTTCTATTTGGGATATTCCATATAGAAATAATAATTTCGTCAAGCTTAACAGAAATACTCCGCCCTTGCCACCTAATGTACAAGGCACTTTTATAGTACTCCCGCTATCAAATAATGTCAAGACACGTTATTTTAACTATTTTGTTTGTTTATGAAGACCTTATTATAACCACACTATAATTTAGCTTATTCAGCTAATTAAAAATACACATATCGAGTTGAATAAAATAATCATAATGCATTTTAGTGACTCATTAAATCTTATTTGATTATATAACTCGTCCATGATACTCAGGAGTTAACTAAATGCAATACTAAAAACCCCATTTAATAAATATTGTACTAATTTTTATGAAAAAAAATTAGTACAATATTTATTAATAGTTTCTTTTCTTTGAATCAATTTTTTTCATCACCGTCATTTTTAATTGATATTTTTTTATAAAATTTAAATTGATATTTAAAAACCAACTCCATTAATTTGATAAATCCATTTTCTGACAAATCTCCGGTTGTTTTTAAAATTAGTGCACCAACTACAAGAAAAATAAATTCGCTTGGTAATATAATTGAAAAGAATTTTAAAAGATCAAAATTATACGCAATCATTGAAATTCCTGAAAAAACGATTACCCCTAGTAATATAAAGAAAGCTCCTATACTCCATAATTTAATCCATTTATTATTTTCTGGGTTTAACTCTTTGTTGAGTTTATTATATTTTTTTTCATCTATACTCCTCATTATTTGATGAACCTCACTGTTAATATTAAATTTTATGTATAACTTTTTCCAATCAGTTATATCTGTCACAATTTTTTTAACAGTCATGTACATTACTTGTGAACCTTGATAGTATTCTTGCCATTCTGGGTTAGTTTGATATGCATACTTAGAAAGTTTATATGCTTTTAATATGTATTCTAACATAAGCAACAGCTGATCATCTTCATTACAGAAATGATTCTCATAAGATTTCTTTGCTAAAGCAGATGCAACATTTGCCGCCGTTGCAATATAATTACCGCCTGCTATTCTTTTATATACTTCAGGTAATTTGCCACACTCAACGTTACCGACTGCCACATCATAAGCTTTTTTAGAATCTCCAAGCATTGATTGATAATAATCAAAGGCTTCAATTGTTCTATTACAATCCCATGCATCTCTTGCTTTTATTGCAGTGCCCAGTATTTTTCCCCCGAGCATGAAAAATTCCCAAGTATCTAAATGTGACTTTAAATTATTAATGATAGCATCCGATACACCATCAGGTCTCTGTTCAATTTGCTTAATTGCTTGATTAAGATTTTTGATATATAAATTATGATATCTAAGTGCTTTATTTGTAACCCTACAATTATAATAGTATGTACATAAACAATAATATTTTTCTGAATAATAATAGTTTTTATATGCACACAGTTGCAGCTTTTCATCAACATTTTGATCGCTCAACATAGATAGAAGTTCATTAGATTTAAATCCTGCTTTATGATAACTCTTTGCTGCATTAATAAAAAATTTATTATTGCTTTTACTAATTCTTGCTTGTTCTTTGAATTGATTTGCCTTATCAAAAATTCCATTAATTTCTTCAAATAATTCCTTCATAATATTCCTCATAATATACTAAAATATTCTCATACTGTTTCTTGTTAATGATTGACGTTGACAATCCTAAATTGTCACATTTTCTATTTACCTCTGCTAATTAGTTACTGTTTTAGCATTTTTAAAAACTATATTCTTCGTTCGCGTCTTATATATTCAACTTATATTTTATCTTCTTTGCTCATACAAAAGCACCATAAACAACCCTCAGGCATTTCCCCGAAAGTCATTTATGATGCTTATATTTTGCACACTAGACCGCTCTCATTGAAATGCATCCTCTTTAAAACAGCTTTAAATATTACCCCTGAAATTATTCCTTTGATTTTTTATTATAACACCATCATTGTTCAGTTTTGCTTTATACTTGCAAAATTGATAAAATCCTTTTAAACAACTCAAGATCATTAATTACAATAATTCCCAATTTTTCACGCACTCTGGTTAATCCCTGGAAGAGCAATCTAAGGTATAAATAATCTGGGTTTGGATGTTTTTTGGCTACTAACTTATCATCCGAATCATATTTAAAAGTACCATCCAGTAGCATAAGGACCTTATCAAATTCTTGTCCGACAACATAATGCGTATTAATGTCTCCTCCAAAACAATCAAATGGCCCATAGTTATATAGCGATCCCGTATAATTTATAAAAACATAACCATTTTTTCTGAATTTATCAATAAGACTATAAGCCTCTTCATTATTATTAGCATATGCAAGTGACACAGACTGGTATCTGTCTCTTTTATCATTTGAATTTAAATTCATTAAACATTTAATAAACGATGCAAGTTCCTTGTTTATTCTGATTTTATTTGATAAATTATGTCCCTTATAATTTGGTAATGATTTTATGCAATTTACTATATCTGCAAACACTTCCTTCCTTGACAAAACTTGTCGACTATCAAATGAAAAGATTGTTTTAACACCATATTTTTTTGCTTCTACAATATTAGTAAACTGTTTTTTATAAAGTCTTTGACTTTCATCAATAAACAAAAATTGGTACTTTGAAAAGTCGAATTCTGTATTAATAGATTTTATAGGTATAATATCTAAATTTCTCATTTTAATATTTAAATATTTATGTCCTTCTGAGAGAACCCCGCAATGTATTAAACAGCTTCTTTGATACGAGGAAATTTCTTTCGCCAAATCATATAGCAACAATGTCTTACCTGTACCAGGTGCACCTTCAATGCCAAAGAAATTGTATTTCGAAATATTATTTAAAATTACCTTTTTAAAATACTCTTGCTGAGACGTAAGAAAATAATTATTATCCATAAATCTTTCAGGCGTATTCAATGGTGAAACTAAAAAATCAGACACTTTAAATAAACATTCTATGTCATCACAAAAACAATGCTTTTGACCAATCAATAATTTATGTAGATTTTTAAAATCTTCTTGAACTAACAAACAGTTTTCATCAAGACGATAAAGCTCTCCTGTGCCAGCAACAAATGTATATAAATGTAATTCTCGAGATAAATGAGACAAATAGTACTTATTTCTTATTAATTGCAATAGCATTTTATCTTTGTCCACTGATTGACTCTTTAACTCTATATTTATAACCTTGTCATCGTTTATTCTTAATAAATCAAATTCTTTGCCTATTTGTGCAATTTCGAAAGAATAATAAAAATTTTCTAAACAATCCAGCGCTTCATCAAATCTCAGTAAAATATTGACAAATTCATCAAGACTATTTTTTTCATATAGTCGACTAGGCAAACTATTTTCTCTATCGGATAAAAGTTTTTCAAAAATATAAAAGGTATCAATGTCACCAACTCTAGACAAGGTAAATAAATTTATAGGTTTCATTTTTATCATCCTTCACGCTTAATAAACTTAGGCTAGCAGAGCACCTGCTAAATAGTTAGAACTCATAGTCCACATAGATTTCAATATTGACTTTACAATAAACTTTCCAGTGGAATTTTTATTATTCATAGCTATCTCCTCCTTAGATGTTGCCTCATAATTATCTGAATAACTAATAATTACTCCTATAAGAATGTAGACTATGAATAAAATTAATAAAACAGGTACATTATTTACTAGCCCTTGCTCTGCAAGCCTAAGCCTACTAAATTTTATTTTTATTGATTCAGAATAAATAAAATCAAAAATAGTATTTCAAATTTTACTAGCGTAAATCTAAATCACAAAATTTATCCCACAATTTATTATCTTTTACATAATCAAAACCCTTTTTTGTAGGTATAGATAAATTACCTTCAAGTTCGCAGTAATGATTGTCTAAAAGCCACTTTCGGGAGTCCCTAACCATAGGCCTTCCCATTCCTAAACATCCAAAAAATTCTTTCATCCTGCTTCTTTCATTTTTTTCAAACGCAATATAAACTGCATACAAGACCTTTTCTTCATTTTCGCCCATATTATCGCCTCATTTTTTAATTAAATTGTGAACCAAAGATGAGCCGTCAAAATTTTAGTCCCTGTCCCTATTTGCCATATTAGCTACGCAATATAGATTCTACAGCTTTTTCAATTAAACGTTTTTCATAGTTATCAAGCAAAGAATTAATAGCGTCTTTATTGCGCAAATAAAAATCCTTTGCTTGCCTTATATCGATGGAAAGTAATCCATAGTATCTTTCTTCAATTTTTCTTATAGTATCTGTTGGAAATCCAAATTCAACAAGTTCTTCACCAAAAGGGCTTCGAACACCGGTTTCATAAAATCGAGAAACTCTGGAAAGGCTGAATCCATCGACATAATAGCCTTTTTGTTCTGCTGCATATACAAATATGCATTCAAATAAAGCCAATGCTTTTGGTATTTTATGCTCTATTATATCTTTCAAACTTCTAAATGCATTCGTATATGCTTTATCAATACTCCCACCGCGCACTATAACATTATTTATTTCATAATCTAAAATGCCATTAAACCCTTTATTAAAATAATTTTTCCCAATAGCTGCATAGCGCTTTTTAACAGATTCATCAATAAGACCAACCTTTTCAAAACTATCAAGAACTTTTCCTAAATAGTTAAATCTCAGAAAATTATTAGCGAGATCGTAATTACCAATTAACGGTTTGAATTTATCAAATTCCTTAGAATTATTCATAAACAATTGTAGTAATTTTTCTTGATACTCATAAGGTATCAATCTGTTCTTAATAAAAATGCTTCTAGGCAGCAAGTAACTCTGTTGCTGCTCTAGACGTGCTTTTTCCAAAACAAAATTATGAGCAGATAAATCACATAGTTCGGCATTATCTAAATCAACTCCTACTAATTCACAATCATCATATGTGGCAAAGTTGAGTTTAGAAGTATCTAAGGTTTCTATTTCTAAAAGCTTTTCATCGGCATAGAAAATTCTTCCTACAAAATTATGGTAATAACGCCCTGCACGACCTTTGATATTCTTAATATCAAAGGCTGTCAGCGATTCTCGTCCTTTGCTACTATTCAAAATAACCATGTTTTTTGCTTTTGTATTAACTCCTTCTATAATAGTTGAAGTGCAAAACAAAACATCGCAACCCCCATGATTAAATTGTTCTAATATTTCTGTTTGAATATATTTAGGCAGTTTTCCATGATGCACAGCAAACCCTTTTTCAAGAATACTAACAAGACTCCACTCTTTTACAGACCCATTAATATCATAGGCTCTTTTAATATGATTCAGAAATGACTTAAAGCCTTCGTCGCTTATATTTCTGCCTATATTTGCCTTGGCTAATTTACTTGCGTATTCATTGGCCTTTGCTGGAGTTGTGCAATATAGCATAGTCTTTCCATACTCTTGTGTACTTATGTATTTTAAAATGTCGCTTATTTTATCGTTTTTCTTTGGACAAAGGGCTATGCTTTTTGTAGATTCAGGTAACAGCGGGCATTCCTCTATAATTTTATTTTTATAGGCCTTCACAGTAATTCGAATCGTAGGCTCAAAACTTACTTCTCTAACTTGAATGTTATTGGATTTAAGATATCTTTTCATTCCAAACCCAAAATTATCTTGCTTAAGGTTCGGCCCTGCTAAGTAATAGTCTGGTACAATCTTCGACAGCAAATATAGGGCAATTCTAAAAGTCTTTGCTCGAGCATCATCAAAAACATTTTGTTTTAATTTCTTTTTTATATCAACATTTTCTATTTCATCTTCTTCATAATTACAATAATCTTCATCAATTTTATAAACCTCATCATAAAAGAAAAAATCCAACTTCAAATGAGGGTATACCGAAAGTAACTGTATCGTTCTTTCAGGTGTAAATACAAAAATATTGGGGTTCTCAAAATCAATCTCATTATCAACAGATTTAATTACGTGATAATCTAATCCTTTGTCTTTAACAAAGCGAGTCATTTCTGACGCATTTTCACGCAAAAGTGCAATAGTCGGAAAAACTAACAAAATATTTTTATATCTTTCTCGGTTTAAATATAATATCTCACGCATAAGAAATGTTTTGCCATAAGACGTAGGAGCGCTTACTAACATTCGCTTATATTCAAGGGATTGGAAAAAATCAATAATTTCTTTTTGTGTTTTATCAAGAATATTGTTTTCCCATACTTTTGAACTATAATTTTGCTTAATCGCCTCATTTTTTAAAGCTTCCATTGGTCGTACCATCTCATCTGGATCTTTAGAAAAACCATTCTGAACATTATAGCCAAAAACACGCATTTTTTGTGAGGCAATATATAAAAGTTTAGATATGAATGGCTCAGATTTAACTTCGTTATTTTCAGAAATAATGCACACTAAATCGCGTAAATGTTCTTTGCTCTTTATATCGTTATCGTTATATGAGTTTATTGCTTGTAACAGTTCTTTAGCGTAATCCATGATAGAAACCTCCCTCGTTATCACGGAGTTTTGCAATATCTTTTAAAGGGAAAATATATAAAATTATTCTTGGATCAAATCCTTCAAAAGAATAGTCTTTATTTGAAAAATATCTTTGTATTTCATTTAACTGATTTTCTATTTTCTGATATATACAACTGGAATCACAATATACATCACTTTCCTCATATGCAGCTAAACAAGGAATATTGATTGTAATGTTATTATTATTAAAACATTCCAATAAAGCCACCGCTCGTCTTGCATCATCTTCTTCAAATGTGGCGATATTAATTTGATTAACAACATCTGTTATAGCTTGACTCTCTTTCGTTACACCAACTTGCTTATCACAGACAAAAAACATCTGTTTAGATAAATATTCCTTTTTGAATTTCTCAATTAGATCGGTATGAATACCATTTTTACAATATTTTTTTACTCCTAACTTAGCCTGCCCAAGCCATAAAGTAATATTACCGTCCATAAATGAAAAATATGTAAGGTCATACCCTTTAATTTCATTATCATCATATTGCCTTAAAATGGGGCGAACAGCTAGCTTATAAGAGTTTTTTTCATATAATTGAACTAACAAATCCAATAGTACTTCACCTGGTAAACCATCACTGTTGGCAAGGCGATTTGGAAGCCTATTAATATATGCGAATTTAGCTGCTTGCTCTAAATCTGAAAAAGTACCCTTTTGATAATGGGTAACAACCTCTTCTTCCCCATAGCAGTAAAAAAGCATATTTTTTCTCATGAGTGTACTTAATTGTTCTATACAATCCAAGTCTGTATTATGACTGAATGGTTGGAAAAAATATTTATTTGTTAATGGGCTATATGTTAAGATAACCCCTTTGCTTAAAGGCATAATTTCTTCTTCATAAATTTTCCGATAACATTCTGAAATGTTCAATTATTTCACCACACTTTTTAAATTTAAACAATCCAACATATTCTTATCATTTTCATCATCATTTAGGAACATGGATTGCTCGGCTACGCTTCGTTCGCTCGGAATGACAACTTTAGCTATATTTTTGAACGAAAATACAGCATTTGCCCATACAAAAAAGCACCATAAATAACTCTCAGATATTTACCTGAAAGCTATTTATGGTGCTTAAATTTTCCCCACTGAATCAATGTTATCATCGGAAGGCCTCCTCTTTAAAACCACTTTAAAGATTACCCCTGAAACTGTTCCTTTGATTCGCATAATTATACGATATTGTTATTATAGCACACTCATTGTATTCATTTCGCTTCATAAATGCCGTATTTAGTAATTATTAGACTATTTGGGTAAAAAGCTATTTGAAACCTAAGATTCCTCGTCCAGCGTCCTCGGAATGACAAGGCAATATAATACTATGCTACGCTGGACGTGACAGAATGACATAGCTTTTCAAAGATATCACTATCATCTAATCCTACAAAAAGCACCATTTATATGCATTACTTTGCACTCAATTATTCCTTCGCATTGTTAAATTTGTCATATTTTTTCATCATTTCATTAATGCTTTCTTCTGAATCGATAGAATATTTTAATTCGAATTCATATTTTTTCTTCAATCTGTTTGAAATATTGAGAGCTTTATAGCCAACAAAAGTAATTGATTCCCAAACATTATTTGTAGCGTCTTCCGGTTCCATTAAATCAATTAAAGCAAAGTTTATCTCTTCTTGTAAAACCATTGTTTTTAAAGATATCTCGTTTATACTAAAAACATCTTCAGCATCTAACAAATCTATAGCACTTTCGTTAATTACTGCATTTAAATCAGGTATTGTCCAATCAATTTTCCCCATATAACTATTGGTTCCAAATTCGTCTTCATATTTTGTTTGAAAAAATAAATCAATATCTTGAGAAATAAATGCACATTTTAAAGCAACTTTATCAAGATTATAAATTACATACCCTGCCATTTTTTTTATTTGTTTTGCTTTTTCTTTCCTTTTAAAAAATAATTCTTGAACTAACAAAACACTAATTGCACTAATTACACTGATTACACCTGTAAGCATTTTCCTGACACTCCGTTCATGCATATATTTCTAAAATATAAATTAAAATTACTTTATTCAAAAATAAGATACTCTATCTTCTTAGATAATGCCTAAGAGCATTACTTATTTAATATTCTTCCGACATTTTTTACTTGAATAGAAATAGTTCCGTTAGGATTATTTATAAATTCGATGAAATCATGATTTTCAAAATATTCGGCGGGAAAGGTAATTTCTATGCCTGTATCGGTCTTTATTTTATGATTTTTGGCAGTTTTGACGGCAAGATTTTTTTCTACCTTAACATCTTTGGGTAACTGCGCCTCGATGATTTGCGACTCAAACTCTTGCTGCATTACTTGCGAACCTGCGAATACCTCCTGACCTAATTCCGTCGGCGAAAAAGATGCAGATGTTTCGGCATTTTCCAGAAGATAATTTTTCGCCTTCGAAAGTATCACCGCTGAATTGGCGCCATGTTTCTCTGCGACTTCTGTAGCAATTTTGCTTACAGTCTTAATTGCTTCTTTACCGGAAATCGTTGAAGTACATTGCAGTAATATCTCCGGCAGCAAATATGTTTCCTGTCCGTTAATTATTCTCTTTTTATCAACAAATCCAATAGCAAATTTATCACAGGCAATAAGTGCATAAGAATCAACTTTTTGTGTTGTATTAGGAAGTATCGCATGGTGCTTGATGATTTCATTATGGATGCTGCCGTCACTGGTTAATACTTGATGAGTGTAGGCCATTTTACTTGTTAATAATAATAAGGCAAAATACCTGACGCCGTTATCGGAGAAATCTACTACCAATAAATCGGTTGGCACAGGATTCTCTGATTGCGCAATCTGCTCATGCAAGGTATTGCCAATTAATTCAGAGATTTCAATAAAGCTAGATTGCTGCGCTAGATACTTATCTAGCTGTACGAAAAAAGAACTTCCTGAAGAAAAAGCTCCTGATTTCTGGTTAAGGTCTGATTTTATATGTTCCAGATGTTTTTCGATGTACTCGTTGATAGTAATGTCTGCGAAATTCAATTCTTTTTGCGAGATAATGCACATACCTGAATTAAAATCCAATATATGGAGAATAGCTTTGTTAATGATCATTGTTTGTTTATCATCCTTTACTTCCTTATTAGCTTGCGAACCACCATGCACTGCAACAAAAAACGTCATAAACAACTCTCAGCCATTTGCCTGAAAGCTATCTATGGCGCTTATATTTTACCAACTAGAAAATTATATCAACTGTTTCTGTGACTTTTTAATTATAGCACATTCCTTGTTTTCGTTCAGTCTCACCGATGCAATATCAAGTAATTAGTAGCTTATTTTTAGTAAAATTTATCGGCAAAATGTTTCTTTTAATCCTCACTTATAGGATATCTGGAAATAATCAAGATAAGTTTTGAATTTATCCTGCGCCGCCAGGCACGTATCCCTTAGAAATCCTCTTTCATTCTGCCACTCCTTAAGACCCCTATAGTAGAACATTTTCAATTCTTCGTCGATGATAAAAGGCACTATATTATTTCTGAGGCACTCTTTGAATAGCAGCAGCCGGCCGATGCGCCCGTTCCCATCCTGAAATGGATGCAAGCATTCAAACCTATAATGAAAATCAAGTAGTTCGTCAAAAGTTCTTTCTCTCTTAGCGTTATAGGCAGCAACCAATTCTTTCATTTTAGCAGGTACTTCCTTTGGCAACGCAGTTACCTTGCCGCCGACTTCATTCGGCAATTTTTTGTAGTCGCCAACCGCAAACCAATCTTTCCTGCTGTCAGAAGTTCCGTTTTTCAGCATAGCATGAAGCTGCTTAATCAACGCCTCACTAATTATGGAGCCCGCACGATCAATTATCAAATCGATACACCTAAAATGATTGGCCGTTTCCACTATGTCATCCACATTTAATGTTGTTTCCTGGACTCCAATGGTATTTGTCTCAAAAATGTAACGCGTCTGGTCGTGGGTTAATCGACTGCCTTCCATGTGATTGGAGTTATAGGTGAAATCGATTTGCACCTTGTGATAAATTCCACCCGACAGCTTAGATTCTTTTTCCGACTTTAGTACTTCAAGCAGCGTACGAGGCATAGAACTATGTTTATTTACTCTTTCCGGCTTTTGAGCATTTTCCGGAAGATACCATGTCTTGCCTTTTAGTAAAGCATTGGGAATTCTTCCCTGCGCACAATAGTTCCGCACACTTCGTTCCGATATGTTCCACCGCTTGGCTGCTTCTGAGACCGAAAAGTATTTCATAGCGCATCTCCTCTCTTAAATTTACTTATATTATAGCATTTTATCGGCAATATTTCTATTTTTTATCGGTTTGTTTATTATGTTTTTGCCGATAATAACCATGGCAAACCACCGCTCACCAATGACTGGCAAAATTTACTTATAGCTCTCTGCACTTCTGGTAGCGGTTTCAATAAACCTTTGCATAGCGATAGTACTGCCGCCTTTTTTGCGATAGCAGATAAATTTATCCCGCAGAGCGTACTTGCCGGCAATTTTATAAAAAATGAGACTACTATCTTTATGCACATCATCAATCAAAGTATTGCTGAGAATAGTTGCTCCCAACCCATACTTCGCAAAATTATATGAGATGGCCGACTGTTCTGCCTCCAGTATAATATTCGGCAAAAGTTGCTCTTCCTCAAACAACATATCGGTGCACAAGCGCAAATAATTATCCTTATGTAACAAGATTAACGGCACATCGGCAAATTCGGCTGGAGACACGCATTTGTCGGCAGCTACCTTGTCCAGTCCTCGTTCGAAATCATCTGCGGTCAGCTGCTTGGCCTGCAGCGAGTAATTGACGGCGAAATCCCTTGGTACTGCCAGCAGCAGATATTCATGGTAAAAGAAAATCCTTTTGTACTCGTCGGTATTCAAAGGGCGATTGGTAATGATCAGATCTATCTCCCCAGAATCCAGTAAATGCTTTGATTGCAGGGTGCTTGTCTCCAAAATGCGCAAATTAATATGCGGATAAGCTTTTTTGAAATCACAGATTACCTTAGGAACAATATTCGCTATGCTCAGATTGCTGCCGCCAATAGACAAGTCCCCGCTTTGCAAAGTATCCAGCTCGTAAGCGATATTCTGGATGCGTTCCTGAATTCCGCAAATCTGTTCCGCGCCTCGTATATATTCCACTCCAAATGCGGTCAGCGAAACCGGTGTGGTTTTACGGTCAAAAATCGGGGAACCGGCCTTTTCTTCTATCTTTTTTACAGTAGCGCTGAGGGATGGCTGGGAGATACGCATTTTTTCCGCTGCTTTGCTGAAGCTGCGTTCCTTATATACACACAAAATATATTCCATATTTCTAAACATCTGTAATCCTCCGCTCGTCATTATAGATTTGTATCTATGTTTATATTTATACATTTATATTTGACTATATGTCAAGGGTATTATTAAATAAAAATGTACAGAATTTTATTTCAAATAGACACAGGTAAACACTTACAGCGAATTACGGTCTTGCAAGTGTATATTGCTATTATCAGGGAGGCTTAACATGAAAATCATTGACTTAAGAAGCGACACTTTGACCCTGCCTACTCAGCCGATGCTGGCGACCATCCTTACTGCCGAACTTGGCGATGACGGGCGTTTAGACGCCAACGGACGCGGCGAAGACAAGACCATCAACCAATTGGAAGATATGGCCGCCGCACTCACAGGCAAAGAAGCAGGCTTATTTTGTTGTTCCGGCACATTGGGCAACCAGGCTGCATTATTCACTTATTGCAGGCCTCACGATCTTGTTCTGGTAGATGAACTCCAACACCTTTACGGCAGCGAAAAGACAGCTTTTGACAGCCGCTTTGGTCAGATGCAGCCTCTCTTCTACAAATTTGATGCCGGCTGCATGCCTGATTTGAGAGACTTAGAGGATAAGCTGAAGAATAATAATGTCAGTTTGTTATGCCTGGAGAATACCCATAATTTTACGGGCGGTACTTGTGTCAATTTAGACCGCTTAGCCGCCATCAGAAAACTGGCAGACGAATACCAGGTCCCGATTCATATGGACGGTGCCAGACTCTTTAATGCCGCTGCTTATCTAAAGGTTTCTGTCAAAGAAATCTGCCAGTATGTTGATTCCGTGATGTTCTGCGTTTCCAAGGGATTGGGCGCACCTGTGGGCTCACTGCTTTGCGGTACTAAAGCTTTTATTGACACGGCGAAGGAAACCCGCAAGCTTTTGGGCGGAGCATTACGTCAGGGCGGCATTGCTGCAGCTCCTGCTATTTATGCTTTAGAGCATAATATTGAAAGATTATCCGAAGACAATGCCAATGCTGTCCTTTGTGCCTCCTTGCTGACAGACCTGAAAAAGATAAAAGTGCAAGCAAGCGTACAAACAAACATCGTAATGCTTGATTTGGCAGATGCGGGAATAACGCCAGCTGATTTCTGCGCTAAAGCCAAGGATCTGGGGCTGTTAATCAGACCTATCCTTAAAACATCTGTGCGTTTAGTTTTTTATAATGCGATTACCGCAGACGATGCGTCAGAAGCAGCGAGCATCATTAAAAAACTTGATAATGAATTGTGATCTTAAAATTATAATTTTTTAATAAGGAGGGCACGCAATGACTATCAGAGGTAAAAAACTATCTTTGGCTACGCAAATCTTTATCGCCATGATTTTGGGAACTCTAGCTGGTTTACTGGTCGGTAAGCCAATCACGCAATTCACTTTTATCGGTGACGTTTGGCTCAACTGCATCAAAATGATCGTCGTACCTATGGTTATCTGTACCATAGTAACAGGCATTATTTCTCAGAGCAGCTCTCAAGCTTTGAAACGCATCAGCACCCGTATCATTGTCTATTATGTGCTGACTACGATTTTGGCCTCTGCTGTCGGCTTACTGATAGCCAGCTTGCTCCAGCCTGGTCATTTTGCTAATTTTACTGGTATGGCGTCCCAGAAGATTACCGGTGGTACCAGCATTACCCTGGCAAGTTTTGTCAAAGGTTTATTTTCAACTAACATGGTTAAGACCTTCGCCGACGGCAACATTATCCAAACCCTTATTATTGCTATTTTCATTGGTATTGCCATCTTAAAGATGAAAAATGAAGAACATAAACAAACCATGGTCAACTTCTTCAATAGCGCCAGCAGCATGGTATTTTCCCTCATCGGTATGGTAATGGCTGCCTCTCCTATCGGCGTGTTTTTCTTGATGGCCAACTGCTTTGGTAAATATGGTACCAGCATTTTCACCAGCATGGCGGTTTTATTAGGAACTTATTACCTTGCCTGCCTTGCGCATGTAATTTTTATATACGGCTTTTTCTTAATAGTTTTCGCCAAAGTGAATCCTTTCAAATTTATTAAAGACAGTGCCGAGCTTTGGATATATACAATTTCGACTTGCAGCTCCATTGCTTCTATTCCGGTTAACATCAAAGTCGCTAAGGAAAAATATAATGTACCGGACAGAATTTCCGGGTTTACCATTCCTTTAGGTTCACAAATGAATTCTGACGGTTCTGTTTTGCTATATGCCTGCGTTATTACATTTATCAGCCAGATGATAGGACAGGATTTGTCCTTGGCACAGTTGATCAATATCATCTTTGTTTCCACTATCATGTCCATGGGTGGCGGCGGTATACCCGGCAGCGGCATCGTCAAACTGATGGTTGTTGTCCAAGCCGTTGGTCTGCCTATCGAAATAGTCGGCGTTATCGCAGCATTCTACCACTTGTTTGATATGGGTACGACAACCAACAACTGCTTAGGTGATTTGGTTGGAACCATCATAGTATCGAAGACGGAAGAAAAATATGCAGCCCCCAGTTTAGAATAGTTTGCCAAAAGACGGTTCCCCTTTTGAGGGGGAACCGTCTTTTTTTGGTACAGAGGGGACCGTCCCCTTTGTACCACCATCATGAAAATGCAAAGAAAAAATTCAAGTTTTTGCAAAAAAATGAAAAATTCATGAATAAAATATAAATAAAGCGTTTTTTATATTTATTTTTATAAATTGTTATTTAATTCTAAAAAGCAAAAAGGATTTTACAAAAAAATGGCGTATTTATTTCAGGACGGTTGCCATTTTTAGTGATGATTTATGTTTAAGCCATATTATATGCTAAGACTTAGTGACTAGAGTGGGCAAAAGTAAACAAATTTAAAATGGGAGGCTTTATTATGGGTGTACTTAAATTAGGTATGTTTGAAACATTAGCCCTCGCAGTCTTAGCAATCTATTTTGGTGATTATATCAGATCGAAAATGCCGATTCTCAAGAAATACTGCTTACCTGGCGCTGTTGTCGGCGGAACTATTTTTTCCTGTATATCTTTAGCTTTGTATTATGCTGGTATTGCTGAACTCCGTTTTGATTATAAAACAGTAAACACGTTATTTTATTGCATATTCTTCGCAGCCAGCGGTGCTGCAGCTAGTTTGAGCCTCTTGAAAACAGGCGGCAAATTAGTCGTGATTTTCGCAATTTTAGCAGCTGTATTAGCATTTTTACAGAATGTTTTATCAGTAGGACTTGGTGTAGCAATGGGAATGAACCCGCTTATCGCTCTTATGACAGGCAGTATTCCTATGACCGGTGGTCACGGCAATGCGGCTGCGTTTGCACCTTTAGCTGTAAGCGCTGGTGCCCCTGCTGCTTTGGAAGTCGCTTTAGCCTCCGCAACCTTTGGCTTGATTTCCGGCTGCATTGTCGGCGGACCATTCGGCAATTTTGTTATTAAACGTTTCCATCTCGAAGATCCTGCCCTGGATGGCCAGGAAGAAGCCGCTAAAGAAACCGGCAAAGCTGTGGGAACTTTGGTATCCAAAGCAAATGTCGTCAGTGCTGTTTTCATGATGATGCTAGCGCTTGGTATGGGTCAAGTATTTTTCTTAATACTGAAAAAGTTCGGTATTAATTTCCCGATTCATGTTTGTGCTATGCTGGCTGGTATTTTGATCAGATTGTACCTGGATTCCAAGAAAAATACCAGTGAAGCTGTATACGCAGCAATTGATACGGTTGGCGAGTTCTCTTTAGCACTCTTTGTTTCTATGTCGATTATATCAATGCAATTATGGCAGTTGGCAGGATTGGCCGGTCCGTTGGTAATATTACTGATGGCACAGGTTCTCTTCATCCTTATTTTCTGCTATTTCCTTACTTTCAAGCTTTTGGGGAAAAACTACGATGCTGCTGTCATGGCGGTAGGACATATTGGTTTCGGTTTAGGCGCTGTGCCGGTATCCATGACCACAATGAGCACCGTATGTGCAAAATATAGATATTCCAGATTAGCTTTCTTTGTAGTACCGGTAATTGGCGGTTTCTTAAGCAATATTACTAATGCTATTATTATTTCTGGTTTTATTAATTATTGCGCAGCGATGATAAAATAACTAACTTTCTTTAAAATAGCAAAACATGCAAAAGACGCACGGAAAACCTCCGTGCGTCTTTCTTATTTATAATACATTTCATTTTCTGGCAAAGGTATTCAGCCACAGTTCCGGCTTATCCGGGCGTACATCCTTGGCTACCCATTGCTCAATGATTTCTAAGGACCGTCCGCTCTTTTGCAGGAAGTCAGCAAAACGTGCTTCGTTAAGGTCCGTATAATATCTGCCGCCGCGTTCGCCCTCGTAGTCACCATATTTGAATGACATATAGAAGACAGCACCGGGCTTCGCAAAATCAATTACCTTGGCCAATATGCCTGGCAAGTCTTCTGAATGAACATGCAAGAGCGAGGCACTGGCCCAAATCGCGTCGAAAGAAGCCAAAGGCAGGACCAGATCCTTGAAATCCGACACGACAACTTCCTGCCCGATCAGTTCACTGGCAAACTTCGCCAATTCTAATGAGCCATCCACCGCCGTGACCTGAAAGCCTTGCTGTAGGAAGAACAGACTGTCTCGGCCGCTGCCGCAGCCTAAGTCCAGAATGTGCGCACCCTTTGGCAGGAGCGCAAGGAACTTCTCCTGCGTCGCGGACATATCCGCTTCCAACGTGGAAGCAATGAATTCTTCCGTATTTTTCGCATAGTATTTCAAAGTATTGTCCAAATCGGTCAACTCCAAATCTTATCTTTACTTCAGCTGCGTGTCTGTGACATGTTTTTCTTTATAAGGAAAGACCTTGTCAAATTCTTCGATGTCCTTCTCGTTCACGTTGAAAGCCTCATCTTCATAGAACTTGCCACTTATACCCTGCAGACTGCTTTTCGCTAACTCCAACGCCATAAAATAATCAAAGTTCTCGCCGCCCGCAGTTCTGATGCCGAATTGCTCCGCATCCACGAAACCAAAGCGATGATAATAAGCCGGATTGCCGTAAATCACAATCCCCTTGTAACCCAGTTCACGTGCCTTGTTGATGGCGGTCTTGATAAGCAGCGATCCGATGCCCTTGCCCTGGTATTCCGGCAGAACAGCCAGCGGGCCCATGCTCAGGACTTCAAATTCTTGCTTACCATTAATTATTTTCGCTTTCGAGCAAACTACATTGCCGACAATTCTTTCTCCGTCACAGGCAACCAGATCAAGCTCCTGCACAAAGCCAGATGCCAGGCGCAAATTATGCAAAACAAGATGCTCCATGCACCCAGGATGATATACATCCCAGAAAGCCTCTCTGGTAATATACTCTGTTTCAAAATAATCTTTGGCATTTTCCGGACATATCGTTATATTCATCTTAACCATCCCTTTAAAATTTTTATTATGATCAGGTGGTAATGTTCAATTGGCACGCACAGCATTACGATATTTTTATTATAGCACAATCGTCATTTGCCTTCTTGCTTTGCACTTGTAAAGTTTAGTAGTCATCAGCCTAGATTTCTCCGCTACTCTTCGTTCCGGTCGGAATGACATGATGATCAGCAGCTAGTTCACCAACCTTTCACACTTCTGTCGAAGATTTTTCCAATTTCGGCGTTATAATCGTGCTCAAAGGATGTGATTCAGTTGCTTATATTAGAAAAACGTAATTTAAAGGGAATTCAATCCACCGGTTTTTCCGGAAAACATTTGGGAGTCAAATTGGAAGGAAATGTGCTTATCGTCTTTTATAACATCCCTGAATCTGTACACAAAACACTGCTATTATCAAAAGAACCCCTGGAATATTTAAATTCTTTGAAAACAAAATTTCGCTGTGAAGACTATGGTCCGATTGTTGTCGGCGGCTAACATCACTATAACAAAGAAACGCACGGGAGAAATCCTCCCGTGCGTTTCTTTGTTATTTAAGTTGAGCTATTATTGGCCTCAAATGAGCCTTTCATATCTTTTTACCGTACCCATTCATTATCATAGTTATGGTAGCCTGGCAAGCCATATCCATGACCGTTCCTTGTTCTATTTTTTCCAGTTTCCCCGGACTCTTGACCGCATCAGCAAACTGATCATTAATATAAAGGATCATTTCATTTACTATATATGTGTCGTCATTCACATAGTACTTGATCTGGTAGATGTCATCCTCCCTGTCAGCCGGTGTCACCGAAGCTAAATCAAAAAGAATATATTGACTGTTGTATCTGATGTTGGTCTTGTCAATGTAAAAAGTAGAGTTTCCTTGCTTGGTATTGATGCTTTCCCATCTTTCCGGATGAATGGTAATAACGCTGGCAGAGCAAATTGAGCTCATGGAGATCAGGAGGGCGACCAGGATTAACAGAACTTTTTTCATCAGAACACCGCCTTCTTTGTTAATAGTAACACTGTGTTTTTGGTACAAAGGGGACTGTCCCCTTTGTACCACTTTTTGACAACTACATGCTCCTCGATCTCAGATTTTCGTTACATCGATATCGTATTCGATCTTGTTCGCAACTTCTTGTGCCACTGCCGCGCCAAACTCTTCCTTTAGTAGATAAAGCCCCAGTTCAATACCGGAGCTTACACCGGCAGCTGTAATGATATTGTTCTCACGCACAACTTTTTGCGGTAATACATCTACCGAATATGCCGCCAATTCTGCGAACGCAGTGTGATAGGTAGTCGCCTTTTTGTTTTTCAATAAGCCTGCTTCGGCAAGCAAAAACGCTCCTGTGCAGACAGAAGTAATATATTTCGCCTTTTGCGCCTGCTGCTGAATGAATTCCTTGATAGCAGTATTTTTCATCGCTGCGTATCGGCCTTTGCCGCCGGGTGCTACCAAAATATCCAGTTGGGGACAGTTCGCCATGGTCACGTCCGGTATTATTTTCATCCCGTTAAAGGCTTTAACCGGCTCCGCCGTTTCTGCAATCAGCAGCACCTTCGTGCTTTCCGGTCTTATTTTATTAATATAGCTCAGGATTTCGAACGGTCCGACAAAATCCAATTCTTCCACTTGCGGAAACAACAAAACTCCTATATTCAACATCGGCCTGCCTCCCCTGCTTGTATTTTTTATTCAACTTTTTGCCAAACTAGTTCGTTGCTATCGAAGGCAGCCGTAATCCTGCCAGTATCACTTAACCAGGACAAATATGAGCGAATGGTGCTGCCGACCAAAACGTATTGCTCAAAATTCATGGTCAGTCCATATTCGTCAAAAGCCTTCTTCAGGATGACCTCGAAGGTAAGCGGTTGTGCACACCATGCAACTAAATCATCAGCAATTGCCAAGACTTTATTCTTGTTGAATTCTGCCAGCTCCTGAATGCTCTTTGTGGCCTCGGTGTGAGATGGTACAAAAACCGCAGCCTCCATCTTGCCAACCTTGGTCAAAGTCTCGAGATACCCGGCAACATCATAGATGAAAGGAATCCGGTATTTGTTGAGAATTTCCTCACTGCTCAGGCAATCAGCCAGAAAGACGACATCGTCAGGTGTACGCAGGCCGATCATATCAAAAAAGTGACCCGGCAAATCAATGACTTCCAGTTCTTTGGGGAAATCCGCATGAGAAATATCCAGCGCATTGCTCTCTGCCGCCATCAGGAACTTATGCCGCAGTGCCTTGCAGGGATAGCCGCCATATAGGAAAGAAGGTTCCAGCAGAGGAAACTTCGTGAATGCAGTTTCTATGCACTTGGCAAAAATTTGGCAGCCGGTTTGTCTCTGCAGATATTGGTTGCCGCCGATGTGGTCGGCATTGGAGTGAGTGTTAATGATAGCCCGAAGGCGCCACCCTTTTTCATCAAGAATTTTGCGAATTTTTCTGCCGGCATCCTTATCGCTGCCGCTGTCAATCAAATACACATCGGTTTCCGATACTTTGTAAACACCGATTTTCGCAGGGCAGTCAATATAATATGTGTTGCTGCCAACTTGAATTAATTCAAACATAAGTTGTTGCCCCCCTCATAATTTTCTCTATATATTAATCAACTTTGCAGATTGCAATATACATACAGTGCGTATCTACTCTGACCAAACTTTTCAAATGCTAAATTTTAATATGTAGAATCTCGTTACCCTGTTTCTTGATTATTGCTTCTAAGTCTTGCGGTCTTAATAAGATTGTTGCGGTATTTTCATTCGGATGCACACCAATCTGCTCAAAGGACAAGATATCCTGATCAAAAACAACTGTGACTTGGCAATTGCTGTCATTAAGGACGCCAAACGGTGTGACAGAACCTTTATTAAGTCCGAGATACTTAGACAAATCTGCTTCTGACGCAAAGCTAAGCGGCCGGGAGTTTAATTCTTCTTTGATTCTTTTCAAATCAACATGTTTGTCTTTTTGAAGGACTATTAAAAAATACTTACGCTTTTTATCATCGCGAATAAATAAATTCTTGACTATGCTTTCCTTATGAGAGATGGCAAGCTGATCCATTTCCTCTATAGTGTAGACGGCAGGATGCTCCATAAGTTCATAAGCAATATGCATCTTTGCCAACGCTTCATAAACTTTTTGACGAACACTATCCATAATTTATTTTTACTCCCTTTGTGCGCAGCAGAAATCATCTCTTGCACAATTTTACAAAATTGCCTATACAAATCAAATGATACTCCACGAATGCAAAAATTGCCAGCGTTAAAAGAGGCAAGTCACCTATCAAACGACGGATGACTTGCCTCTTAATTTTTTAATACCCAAGTTCCTGATCCACGATAATGATTTTGATCCTGTCTTTAACGAATTGGTTAGCAATAAGGACGAAATCATTGCAGATTCTTTCCTTGTGACTGCAATCGATGCAGCGGTCTAGCTTAGTGCACGGCGTACCTTTGCCCAAGCGCTTAGCATCCAGAGGTGCCGCGATCTGTCTGACCCTCTTGATTGCTTCATCGACATTTTCCGTTATTTTGTTAATACCAACCACTATGACGACCTGCTCCGGTCCGTATATAATTGGTGCTACCCTGCTGCCATTACCGTCGATATTAAATATCTTACCATCCATAGTAATTGCATTAGAGCCTGTTATAAAAGTTTCTGCCGTAAAATTGCGCAAATAAATCACCCGCTTGTCCTCATGGCTTAAACCAGGCTGATATTTATCCAGGAAGGTAAGTTCTCTGTTCCTCAGATAGTCAAGAACTCCCGTTTGTTCAAGCGTAACCGAGTCACCACAGCCGACTGTGGTACCATCACTTATGAATTCATTCAATAACGCCAACAGCTCTTGCTGATTGCTTACCTGAAAAACCGCCATATTGTGTTGTTCAAAATTCTTTTTGAGTTTATCTATATCGTTTGACATTTAGATCGATTCACCTACTTACAATAATTTAATTATTATTTTAACACCCCTACTTCGCTCGTCACTTTTTTGCACACAAATCAATAAATAATTGCATGAGCGGACTGACCCATTTATTTTTGTGGTGTGCGCAGACTGCGGAAATATTTCTATTTGTTATTTCCGTTTGAATCTCAACCAACTCGCCGCTTTCAAGTTCCTCCTGTACGGCAAACTGGGGAAGAAATGATACTCCAACATCATTGCGCACTAAGTTCTTGATAGTAGGAATACTCCACAATTCAATCGTATGATCAAGCAAAATTGACCTGTCTTTTAAGTACTTTTCAAAAATTTGCCTGAATATACAATTCGGCTCATTGATGATAAATGGTATAGGAATGTGCTGATCCGGTGTAATAAAATCCGGATATTGCTTCTTCAATTCTGGCGATGCAACCAAGACAAGTGGATAGTTTCTGAAAGGATATGTCGTAAGATTGGACCCAAACCCGCCCACATCTTCATAGAACAAGCCTAAGTCGAGAGTACCGTTTACTAACTCGTCCCTGATGTCATAGCAATTCATGGAACGAAGAAACAAGCGTGCTTTCGGTGCCTGGCGATGAAACTCTTTCAAAATAGCCGGAGACTGATAGCAAAGCAGTGTTTCACCAACTCCAATGCGCAAATCGCCCCCGCATTCCGCCAGGTTATTTTCAAAATAACGCAGCCGGTCAACAGAGTTCAAAACCTCGTCAACATACGGAATAAAATGTTTGCCTGCTGCCGTCAATACCATACGCCTGCCAATCTTTTCAAAAAGACTGACAGATAGTTCCTGCTCAAGCTGACTTATTTGAAACGTAATGGTTGACTGCGTATAATTTAATTTTTCGGCAGCTCTGGAAAAACTGCCCTCTTCTACAATCGTGCGAAAAGTATTTAAATACTTCAAATCCACTTAAGCGGCCTCCCTTAAATAGTTCAATTATATTGAAAATAATATTTTTTTATTTCAATTTGTTTTAACTATCTTTCGCCTGTATTATATTAACAAAGGAGGATGAACGCAAGTGTTTTTTTCAATAATGCTATCATACTTACTCTATACGTTGGTGACAGCCTTTACCCCAGGTCCCAACAACATCGTAGCCCTCTACGCCGTCAGCCAGAATGGGTGGCGCAAGGGCAAAGAGATTCTGATGGGAATGTCTGTCGGCTTTCTCTGCGTTATGGTTATCTGTGCGCTCTTTTGCTATGAACTGGCGAAGTACCTGCCCTCTTTGACAGGTATCCTCAAATATGTCGGCGCAGCATATATAGCCTATCTCGCAATACACGTAGCGCGAAGTCAGCCTGGTAATAGCTACAACAGGCAGATGACGTTCTGGAAAGGTTTTCTTCTTCAATTTTTCAATGTAAAAATAATCCTGTATGCCATTACCGTTTACACGGGATACGTGCTTCCTTATGAATCAAGTTTAATTTCTCTCTTTACCCATGCTGTCAATATTACAGTTATCGGCATGGCCGGCTTTATCACCTGGGCCGCAGCCGGAGGCTTATTCCAAGAATTTTTAAAGCAGTATTATCGGCTCTTCAACATCACCATGGCAATAATACTTTTCTACTGCGCCATAACATTAGCGTTCGGAGTATAAAATGCTTGTGTATCTAAACGATCCTCCCCGAAGAATGAGAAGTATGAAAAGAGGCAAGCCGTCTGTAAAACAACAGATGGCTTGCCTCTTTTTTAGTTAGATTAGTATTTAAATTTTACTTTATTTATTGCATCTTTTTCCCAACTTGTTCACCCAGAACTATACTTGTTTCATAACCTAATTTTGTTTGGCAAATTATATCTTCATCAATTTTGACTTTGCCCTTTTCGAAGAAGAATATACAAGTGGAGCCGCCAAATTTAAAGTATCCTTTTTCACTGCCCTTTTCGACTCTTTTATTTGCAGTGTATGTTTGAATTATTGAACCAACAAAGGTTGCGCCGACTTCGATACATAATACATCGCCAAAATTATCAGAATGGAAAAGACTCCATTCTCTTTTATTCTTGCAAAAGAGTTCAGTTACCTCTTTTAACGCAACTGGATTGACAGAGTAATAATTACCTTTAATCCTTTTTGTTGCGCCGCAAATGCCATTATCAACAAAATGGAATCTGTGATAGTCCGTTGGACCAAGTCGCAGTATTATGCATGTACCTTCTGAAAACTTCTCAATTATTTTTGGTTCGTCAATAAGTTTATTGAAGCTGAAAGTATAACCCTTAATTTGCACTAAATTATCCAAATCAATGTTATCGTAGGCAACAATTTTGCCGTCGCCAGGAGATATCAGAACGTCCAAATCGTTATTTATAGGACGTGCTTGATCAGTTAGTTTGCGCGTGAAAAAATCATTAAATGATCGAAATTGATTTAAGTTTTTTTCGCATATCGAAACATCAATATTAAAATTTCTAACAAAAGGTTTAATCCTTCTTTTACTTATTCTGCTATCGCAAAATAGGCCATATTGCTTAGAAAACAGTTTCTTCTTTACTATCAACTCTAATATTTTCATTCCGGCAGGGGAAGAATACGTCCATTTAAGGTACCTATGACCTGGTGTTTGTTCGATTTCATATTTTTTGGTTTTTCTATCGTAATATTTATGCATTGACCAATCCTCTAAAAAATTAGCAAATATTTTGCCTTTTATACATAAAATGGTAATCATCCATTTGTTTCCTTGAAAACATAATGTATCATTTTTTCGTTGTAAGGTCAACAAGAATTAGACTGTCATTTGGATAAAGGAAGCAAAAGAAAAGTCCCTCTGCTTCCTCTTTGCTAACATCACTTTACTTCATAGTCACGAATAGCCTGACTTTTATAAATGTACCCAAAGTCTTTGTCATAAACTACTAAACTGCAATCTATCAGCTCTACTGTTTCAATCTCTTCCTTGCCATCGTCAAAGTAATATCTGCCGTTTTTTTCATAACTTCTAAGCATAGTTTAACACCTCCCATTCTCAAAGAATACTGCACTATCTGCATATTATCTTTAACTTGCTGATATTATCCTTGGTTTACTAATCAGTCTTGCTGTCAATCTTAAACCAAGACGCATACATCACCGGCAGCACGAACAAGGTTAAAATTGTCGCTCCCAAGAGGCCACCGGCAATTGCCACCGCCATCGGTCCCCAAAACGGGCTTGCAATCAATGGCAGCATCGCCAAAATAGAGGTCGCAGCCGTCAGCATAATTGGGCGCAGCCTTAGAACTGCCGAATTAATAACGGCATCCCAGGGTGACTGTCCTTCTTGCAAGTGCTGCTCTATCTGGTCAAGAAGGATAACCGAATTTCTTATGACCATACCTGCTAAGGCCAATATTCCCAATTCCGCCACAAACCCCAAAGGCCGCTGTGTCAGCAATAAGGAAATGCTTACTCCAATCATACCCAGCGGAGCAGTTAAAGCTGCCAAGACAGCCAAAGGCACTCTTTGCAATTGCAGCATAAGAAGCGTGATAATCACGATAATCATAACCGGCACTGGCTGCATTAACAAAGTTGTCGACTGAGAGCTTTTTTCCATATAACCGCCCGGTTCAATAGAATAACCCTGCGGAAGACTGGCTTTGAGGCCTTGCAGTTCATCATAGATTTTGGCAGTTGCATCGTTGCCCGTTATTGCGCCGTTAACGTCAGCACGCACCGTTATCGTAGGTTTCAAATTACGCCGCCAGATCAGTCCATCTTCACCCTCATAGCGGATATTGGCGATTTGTGCCAAAGGAACATATTTGCCATTACCTATATGCACCGGCATATCTTTGATAGCCGCCAAGTCTTTGCGGTTCTGAGCATCTAAGCGGAACACGATGTCGATAGTCCTGTCACCCTGTCTTAATTCCGCGACACTAGCGCCAGATAATTGCGTCTGAAGATCCAGCGCTAAACTGTGGCTGTTGATTCCAAGCATTCTGGCCTTGCTTTGGTCGATGTCCAGATGCATGACCTTACTCATTTCATTCCAATCATAATTGATATTTTTCAGCTGCGGATTATCTGTCATCACTTTACCAACTTCTTGTGCCAAAGCACGCACCTTATTATGATCTTCTCCCGAAACACGGATCATGACAGGGTACGCAACAGGTGGCCCCAGCTGAATAACTTTTGTATAGCCTTGCACATTAGCAAATTTGTCGGCAAAAAGTTGATTGATCTTTTTGTCCAGCCTTTGCCGCGCCTCAATATTCTTGGTAGTTATTACAAACTGGCAGTAATTATCCATAGGCAAAACAGGCTCAAAGGTCAGAACAAAACGCGGTGAACCTTGTCCTACATAATAACTGTAATTGACGATATCCGGGTCATCCTTCAGAAACTCCGCCATCTTTTTGGCCTGCTCAGCAGTTGCCTCTATAGATGATCCCCTCGGCAAGGTCATTTCAGCAATTAACTCCGGTCTGGTCGAAGGCGGGAAAAACTCACTTTTTACAAACCTCATCAAGAAGCTTGCGCCGGCAAAAGATACCGCTGTTATGATCAAAACTAATTTTCTCTTAGTCAGACACCATGATAATGCCTTTTTAAAAACTTGATAGAATTTTTTATCATAAGGATCATAGTTTTGCTCTGTTATTTTCGGCTTGATCAGAATAGTCCCCAAAAGCGGCACTACCAAGACAGAGACCAGCCAGGAAATAAGCAGGGAAATAGAAACTACTACAAATATGCTGTTGGTAAACTCAGCAGCATTGCCCTTCGCAAAACCTATCGGTATAAAACCGGCACACGTAACCAAAGTACCGGTCAGCATGGAAAATGAAGTTGCTGTGTAGGCAAAGGTTGCGGCCTTGAAGCGATCCCACCCTTCCTCCAACTTCACACTCATCATTTCTATGGCAATAATCGCATCATCAACTAACAGTCCCAATGCAATAATCAGTGCTCCCAAGGAGACCTTGTGCAAGCCTATGCCTAATGCGTACATAGCCGCAAAGACTCCTGCAATGACCAAAGGAATGCTCAGCGCTACTACCACACCAGTCCTGTAGCCCAAACTCAGGAAGCTGACGATCAGTACTATGACCACTGCCTCAAATAATGATTTGACGAATTCATTGATTGAATCTTTTACCGCCTTTGGCTGATTGGACACTTGGTCTATTTGCAGCCCATAAGGAAGGTTTTCTTTTATCTGAGTAATTTTACTGTCCAGATCATTGCCGAGTTCGAGAATATTGCCGCCTTTATCCATGGAGAGCGCGATTCCAATCGCCGGCTGACCATTGTAGTACATTTGCGGATCCATAGGATCAGAATAACCGCTTTTTATCTTTGCTATGTCTTCCAAGGCAAAAGTGCGGCCATTAGCTCTAATCGGTATTTTCTTCAGATCTTCCAGGTTGTCAAACATACCGGAAAATCTCAAATAAACATTATCCTGCGAGGTTTCCACCATTCCTGAAGGAGTCATGGCATTTTGGCTGGCTATAGTGCTTGCTATCAGGCTGGGATCAATGCCCAGCTGCGCCAGTTTGCTGCTTTCAATTTCAATATAGACCTTTTCAGTCTGGACACCTATCAGCTCTACTTTTTTTACGTTCTTAACTGTCAGCAGTTCGCGCCGGATTTTCTCAGCATTACTGCGCATTTCTTCATAAGAAAAACCATCACTGGTCAAAGCATAGATACTGCCGAACACGTCATCGAAACGGTCATCGAAATATACTCCCTGCACTTCTGACGGCAGCGTAGTTTTCATATCGTTAACCAAATTACGAACTTCTAACCAAGTAGGCCTTACATCTTTTTCCGGTACGGTTTCTTTCAGATTAACAAAGATGACAGTCTGTCCCGGTTTGGAATAACTGGAGAGATAATCAATCCCCGGCGTATCCTGGAGTTTCTTTTCAATTTTGTCTGTTACCTGCTCTTCCATCTGCTGAGCACTGGCACCAGGCCAAGAGGCAGAGACAACCATTTGTCTGATTACAAAATCCGGATCCTCCATCCTGCCTAATTGCTGGTAAGAATATATGCCCATGACAAAAATTATAACCATAAAGTAATAGACAAGCTGTTTATGTTTGAGCGCCCATTCTGTCAGATTGAAAGATTTCATTGCATCGCACCGCCTGTTCGAACCTGCTGACCTTCATGCAGCTTATGAACTCCCGCCGTTGCAATAGTGTCCCCCTCTTTCAGTCCCTGCGAAATAACCACAGTATTATCGTCGCCAAAGTTTTCTACCTGCACCGAACGCAATGTTGCTCTGCCGTCCGCAATTACCCAGACGAAAGACCCTTTATCTGTCTGATAAACAGCACTTAGAGGAATTTTTATTTCATTAAGCACATTAGGATCACTGATAGAGACATTTGCCGTCATGCCAAGCTTGATGTCCGGCGATGCATCCAAAATACTGATGCGGGCCTTATATGTACGCGTTACCGCATCAGCCATCGGCGAAATTTCCCTGACCTTGCCTGGCAGATTCAAAGAAGGCAGCGCCCAAAAAGAAATCTTAATTTGTTTGGCATTCCGTAAATTCTCAATCTGGCTTTCCGGAATACTTATCTCGATTTCTCTGTCACCGTCCTGAACAAGAACGGCAACAACCTGCCCCGCACTGACAACCTGTCCGACTTCAGCACTCAAAGCAGTAACCACGCCCGGCTTGTCAGCTTTCAGCATGCTGTAATCCAATTGGTTCATACCCTGTACATATTGTGCCGACGCCACCCTTGCTGAAGCCTCGGCCACTTGGCAAGCATTGACATATTGGTCATACTGCATCTTGCTGATGGCACCCTGCTCGTAAAGTTTGCGGTATCTTTCAAGATTGGCTTCTGCAAAATTTAATTGTGACTGCGAAGAATAAACCTGGGCCGAATTCACATTAACCAACTGCTGGATATCCTTTGCATCAATCTGCATCAAAGTATCTCCGGGCTGTACTTCACTGCCTAAATTAACGAATCTATTGATGATTTTGCCGTTGACCTGAAAAGCCAACTGTGATTCATAACGACCCCTTACTTCCCCGGAATAGTTGAATTTGGCATTACCGTTCTCTTTTCCCACGATCATTGTGCGCACTAATGGGGTCTCTTCAGATACTGCCTTGTGAGTGAAAAAATTATGCCAAATAAATATAGTAAGTATTCCGATAAACACAATACCTAACGCAATATAGATGTTAGTCCTTTTTCTAAATAAATCATGCATGATTTATCCTCCCCATTGCGACTGACGTCAGTCATTTATTAGTTGTAAAAAACTATTGGCATTCACTACTTAAATAACCAACTGCAATTCGTGATCCTTGATACCCAAGGCGCCGCCAATCATTTTGCCAGCTATTTTCAACCGTTGCCTTAATTCCTCATCAGTTTTCTTTTGGTAAAGAGCATGTGTGAAGCATTGCAGCACAGCCGAAATATATTCTAGAACTTCATCAATATACTCAACACTGAAATCACCTTCATGATTGCCTTGCTCGATTATCTTCCTGTTAAACGGCAAAAACATATTGCCGCCCTGCCGAATAAGCTTCTCTGTAATTTGCAGATGCTTGTTGTAATATATGAAATCAAAAACCCATCCATCACCATTACGCAGATTTTCAAAAATAATATAGACCATTTTTTCAAATTTTTGAGTGGCGGTCATTTCTGACTGCTCTATATCTTCCAGTTTGGCATATATCTTGGAAACATGTCTTTGCACGAGAGCCTCAAGAACTGCTTCTTTCGAGGTAAAATAATTGTAGAATGTTCCCTGCGCTACACCGATTGCTTTGACAATATCGCTGACAGAAGTTTCATCGTAGCCTGCAGAGTAAAATAGTTGTTCCGCCGCATCAATAATCTCATTTCTTCTAACCACCGGGTCCTTGGTAATCCTCGCCATATAATCACTTCTTTCTTAAACTGACTGATGTCATTCATATTATATTTTCAATATTTTTCGTTGTCAACAAGAAAAATAGAGAATGTGTAGCAGCACTGTTTTGCTGACATAATATTTTTTGTTTCTCCAATAACTTGGTTTTAATCCACTTATTCGATTATTGCGCTATAATATACTTGATATTTTGAGAGGATGTGATTTTATGCCTATGATAATTTGTGCGAAAAAAGATTATGATGGCCCGACATAGAAAAAACAACTGAAAGAAGATGAAAGCAATGCAGCCAGATGCTAGCAAAATTTATCCCAGAACAAACGATAGCACTATTTGCTATCTTAAGAATATAATTACGAACCCCAATATCATCATAGGAGATTTCACCTTTTACAATGATTACGTGCATGACCCCAAGGATTTTGAGAAGAATAACGTCTTGTATCATTATCCCTACATCAATCACGACCGCCTTATCATTGGCAAATTCTGTTCAATCGCCTGCGGTGCCAAATTTCTCTTTAACAGTGCGAACCACACCTTGAATTCATTATCGACCTTTCCCTTCCCTATCTTTCCGGAAGAATGGGATGAAAGCATGCCGGTGACCGATGCCTGGGACAATAAAGGCGATATCGTCATTGGCAACGATGTTTGGATAGGTTATGAAGCTGTAATCGTGGCCGGAGTAAATATCGGCGACGGTGCAATTATCGGAACCAGGGCTGTCGTTACGAAGAATGTTCTGCCTTATACAATTGTCGGTGGCGTCCCTGCCAGAAAGATACGCAGCCGCTTCGACGACAAAACTATCGAGCTGCTGCAGCAATTAAAGTGGTGGGATTGGAACCCAGAAAAAATCCGTGAAAATTTAGACGCAATCAGAAAAGCTGATATAGAAGTACTAAGAAAGCTGCTTTAATGTTATTTTAACTTATATGAAAAGAGGCAAGTCATCCGTCGTTTGATAGATGACTTGCCTCTTTTATATAAACGCACTGTATTTATTCGTATTATTGTATTATACCTTTTAAATGACTATTTAATTTTTAAATGCGTTATATTTTATTGCATTTTATGTTTATAGTGTTATAATTATAAAAAGAGGAGGTATCAGTAATGAAACTTACGAATTTTAGAGTCAATGGTTTCAAAAATTTAAAAGATACAAAAATTGAACTTGAAGGCATCACCTCATTAGTTGCCTTTAATAACTATGGTAAATCTAATTTATTTGATGCGCTACAATTCGGTTTGAATTTTATCAGTAGCAGCAATAAAGAAAAATTGAACATGATGAAATTAATCGAGTGTATACCAATAAATAAAGAATTAGCTAACGAGAACTATAAATTTGAATTAGAATTAGCTTTTGCTGAAGATGAAGAAGCTGATTTTTCTTATTGTCAGTATGGGTATGAGTTTAAATGGGAAAAAAACGACAAGTCAGGCGCAAGAATCATATCTGAGTTTTTAAAGATTAAGCCCAGAGGTGAAAAAAAGAAATATGAACAAATTATTAAGCGAGATGAGAATACCGTTCAATATAAACGGAATGCTTCCGGCAGATGTAGCCACCATATATCGATTGAAAAAAATGAATTGGTCATTAGCAAGCTTAAATCATTCGACAGTTTATACTACCTGGATATTTTAAATAAAATTAATGAAGTAAATTTTATTCTTGAACGTCACCTTGATGCCAGTCAAATGTATAATATGACGCCTTTCAAGATGAGAGATGAAAATATTTTTGATATGGATGATTTACCCAGAACATTAGCTTCTTTAAATGAGAATTATAAAGATCGTTATGAATTGCTGAAAAATTCTTTCATCCAGCTTTTCCCCAACATTCGAGATATTCAAATCAAAAGTCATGAGTTCAAAAATGGTAAAGAGTATGAGAAGTTCTTAAAAGATGCCCCTTTTGTTATCAAAGACGAAATCCACAAGCTCTTAGTTATCGACGAAAACCTAAATCAGCCTATTGATTTTCGCATGATGTCAGACGGAGTAAAACGCATGTTGGCTTTATTGACCAGAATAGTTACTTCGGAATTGGAGAATTGCTCCCTTGTTGCTATTGAGGAACCCGAGAATTCCATTCATCCAACTTTATTAAAAGCATTCTTAACTATAGTTAATGAACTAAAAGGCAACAGCCAAATTTTATTTGCCAGTCATTCTCCATTCTTAGTCCAATACCTAGATTTGAAAAACATCTATTTTGGCATGCCTAATAATCATGGAATTGCTTATTTCAAAAATATTAAATCCGTTCATGAACGCAACAAAATACTAAAAGAGGCCATAAGCTGTGATATGAATATCGGTGAATATTGTTTTGATTTACTTGTTGACGCAACCAATGATAACGAAAGATTCATATCAATATTTGGAAGTGATATTGAGTGAATCACTATGCATTATTATTAGTCGAAGGCTCTACTGAAGAAGCATTTTATCGTAATGTTTTAAGTGAGCTGCGTAATATTAACAACGGCTCTTTTGATAGAATTAAAATCAAAATTAAAAATCTAAAAGGTGTAGGTAATTATAAGCGTGATGCAGTGAATTCTTTAAAGAGATACATAATAAGTGAGAAAATAAAAGACGATGATACCACAACGGTTCTTTTATGTTATGACAAAGATGTTTTTTCTCAACCGTCCAAGATTCCTCCTGTCAATATGAAAAGTGTTGCAAACGCTTTAAAAGCAGCAGGAGCAACAAAGGTCATTAGTATTGTCGCATCAGCATCTATCGAAGATTGGTTCATCGTCGATAGGCAAGGACTAAAAAAATATTTTGGTTCTAAAATACCTGATAAGGAATTAGTTGGCATCGGACAGGAAGTTATTAAGAATCTTATGAAGAAATATAAACACACCGTCTATATTAAAGGCGAAAGAGTCGAAGGCTTTTTGTCAAAATTAAGCATACTGGCAATAATGAGTTCGAACTGCAAAAATATCCAGCCCTTATGCAGAACATTACATATTAGATGCCGCGGAAATGGCACTTGCGAAAAGAAATAATCAATTACATTGCTAAATAAAAGAAAAAATCTTGTGAGCGGCAACTCACAAGATTTTAACGGAAACATCTTGGCCCTCAATCGCTCGAGGTAGAAGTCCCCCACTTGGATTTTTATTATATATTTTAAAGAGCAATGCGTCAATAAAATGTTTTCGGCAAATCTAGGCTGAATGGAGAATATTGTTAACGCCTTGCTCTTTTATTTTACAATTCGACATATATAATAAAAATAAAGTAGGTGATTTAGATGAAAGCAACAAAGTTAAAGATGAAAACAGGCTGTTCTAATTCCAATGATTTACTAGAAATTGACGAAATCTATCTCGAAGGATGCTCAAACCCAGGCTTTTTTAAAAAAGCTATTGTTCATGATCATGTCAAAAAAAATCCAGGCAGTATAAAAGTTAACATATACCCTTATCCGAATGTTATAGATGCCATAAGTAAAGATCATGAGAAATATGTAAGATCTTCCCCGGATTCTACAACCAAAGACAATTTGTTGAGTTTGCCTAGAGTATAATTTAGAAGAAAAGCAAAAGAGGTTTATATTATGGCAAAAACACAAAGCAGTGTTAACGGTAAACAGCAAAAGAAAATTGTACCAGTAAAAGGTTATATCAAACAAAACGGTACAAAAGTATCACCACACAGACGTTCTACTCCAAACTAAACAGATGAAAGGAAGTTTTAAAATGTCATATAGTACTGGCGAAAAACCTGGCAAAGGCAAATATCAATGCACTAACTGCGGACAAACAGTTTACTTAGATGATTCAACAGATACTTTACCGCCTTGTCCCAAGTGTAATAAAACAACTTACATAAAAAAATCTTGATAAAAAAGAACCTGACTTTAATAGTCAGGTTCTTTTTTATCATATATTCTTAAATCCTTACGCCTTAGTATATATGTTAAGGCCTATTTTGATGTCTTCATTGCCAGGTATCGCTTGATTGCCTTCACTACTAGCTATAATTATGCTTTTGCCACTGCTCGACTTGCCATAGCGCTGTGACAAATCAACCGTTATCGTCAGCTTGTTACCTTCAACCTTCATCTCAATATTCTTCATGTTGATTCCTCCAATGCTAAAATATGGTTTTGTGCTTTATATGCAACTTAATACCCCAGTTCCTGATCCACAATAATTATTTTGATTCTATCCTTAACAAATTGATTAGCGATAAGGACGAAATCATTGCAGATTCTTTCCTTATGACTGCAATCGATGCAGCGGCCTAATTTGGTACATGGCGTACCTTTGCCCAGACGCTTGGCATCCAGAGGTGCCGCAATCTGTCTGACTCTCTTGATGGCTTCATCGACGTTTTCCGTTATTTTGTTTGTGCCGACCACTATGATGACCTGCTCCGGTCCGTATATCATCGGCGCTACCCTGCTGCCATTACCGTCGATATTAAATATCTTACCATCCATAGTAATCGCATTTGTACCTGTAATAAAAGTATCGGCCGAAAAATTACGCAAATAAATTGCCCGCTTGTCCTCATGACTTAAACTAGATTGGTACTTATCCAAAAAGGTAATATCTCTTTTTCTGAGATAGTCAAAGACTCCCATTTGTTCAAGCGTGACCGAGTCACCGCAGCCTACTGTGGTACTATCCTTGATAACTTCATTCAATAAGGCCAACAACTCTTGCGGATTGCTTACCTGAAAAACTGCCATATTGTGTTGTTCAAAATTGTGCTTAAGTTTATCCATAGATTGTTGCATATCGATTGGTTCTCCTAATAACGACAATAAAATTATTAAAATATTCTACTGAGAAAACAAATTAAAATCCTTTTTAATATATGATCGATTTAACTTTATAATCGTTCATAACCCTTACGAATAACTTTTGCCATCAAAATGCGCCGCTGTTTCAAAAACTCAAAATAATCCATGTTTTCCCAGTTATCCGGAAGAGCATGCATTTCATAAACTAATGATTTATCACATGCAGTAATCTTAGAAAGTTGATCTTTCATATATTCTGATGGACTAGTATCCAATATTTCAATATTATCCTTCCACTCTATAAAAGCAAAATTTGCATTTTGATTTCGATCACGGTCATCATTTATACCTATCTTTCCCAAATATGCCTTGGGAAAAAGATGGTGTTTTTCCAGAACTGTTTTTGTTCCAGTAGCAGTGGGACTGAAAAGTTCACGCGTGTGAAGTGTTGAAAATAGCACTTTAGCATCAAGAACATTGAGAGCAGCGCAATACCCAAACCATGCTGGATTTCTTGGCGCAGAAGTAGCAAGTGATTTTGCCAAGGTAATATTGAAAAAGTCATTTGTAAATACCGCGTCAATTTTCTCTTCAAGTAACTTAGCAAAGTCATCACCAGTTCTGATACTTCGCAAGTCTGCAAGATCCGATTCCATGACTGTCTCTGGCGAACCTGTATAATAACCAGAAACAGAAGTCATAAAAAACCATTTGGCAATTAGTTTTCTGAGATTGTATTCCTTCATATTATAATTGTATTTCCCAATTAAATATATCGTATAAGAATACACCAAAGCATTCTGAGAAGAAATAAGCGCTTTAGAAACATAACCAGATGCATCAATACATTTTATAAAATCCTGCCAAACCTGAACATTGAGAACTTTATCCAAAACAAATTTTAATTTTTCAAATTGTTCAACACGGAGACTTTCTGAATAAACTTCCGTTTCGAAATCACGCCCACGAAGAAGCATATATGCGTAATGGAGTTTTGCTCTTTGAAACCCAAAGCTCATAGCTACTCTAACAATGTGAGTTGGAGAAGGTTCGAATAGAAAGTTGTATGCAGTTCCTACCTTTGGCACTTTTGCATTCCTACAAAATTCTTCAATTTTCTGTCTACCATCTTGCCAGTAAACTGATATTAATGTAAGAATAAAATCATCTTCGCCAAGACTCTCTCCACCAGAATTGACACGCACGAATATGTCAGCAACACTCTCTTCATCAGTGTTCCCACTTATTTCCAAAGTAGGTATACTATAACTGCCTAGCGAAAGTAAATCCATAACATTCTGCTGAATAGTCTGTTTATCTTCATCACTGAGCGTATCACCAGTTCTTTCTTTACTGTCAGATATACTCTTCACCATTTCCGTAATGTAAGCAAAACTTTTTGATTCGTTTAAAAATACTTCGCTGATATCGTAAATCCAATCAACTGCGTTTTTCTTAGCGTTATCACCAACTTCAAATGTACGAGTAAAAGGATTAAACGAGATAATAATATACTTCTTATTGAACTTTTCATCCACTATTTCTTTGTGACGCATCACTGCATACAAAGATGTCATCCTTTGCTGACCATCAATGATCAAACTTTTAGGTGACGAATATGACTTGTTCTCCACACCAATATTTTTTATTTTATCCTCACTGTCAGAAGAATCCCATATCATCAAATAACCTATCGGATAACCTTTCATCATAGAATCCAATAAATCACGTACTTTTTTCGCTTTCCATACATACCCGCGCTGAAGCTCTGGCAACCCAAGTTTTCCATTTTCTATTTCCATAATTATGTCTTTTAAGCTACATGGTACTGGTGTAAATAGCATTTTCGCCATATCCGTTCTCCTTGTTAGAATAATTTGTTATTATTGGGTACTAAGTCGCCCATATATTTATTCAAACGTGATCATCGCTCTCATATTTTAACTGTTATTTGGAATATAGAAATAATCTTCTCCTTAATTTTGCATCTTTTTCATTCCACACCGATTGATTATTTACCTCATTACCTTATCCATCAATGACTGGTAGCTATCAACCACATCATAAACAACCGAATCAGTGCTTATTGCCTTGAAATGCTCGCGTGCACAATGAATTTTAGCTTCTTCTATCTTGCGAAGCTGCATTGATGACATAGAGCCTTTAGTTTCTGCAACAAAATAAATATGTTTTACCTTGTCTTCGTGAAAGGCTATAGCCCAGTCAGGATTGTATTTTCCAACCGGCGTGCTAATATAGAACCCACTTGGCAACTTAACGTAAACTGCGACTTCAGAAGCAACATCAATCTTCTCAGCAAAGCTCTTCTCATTAGAAGAATCATAGATAAGATGATCGTAAAGATGCTTGTTAGCCTTAATTGCATTAATACCAAGCTTCCCTTTCATTGTTGGTTCAGTAAATATGCGAGTGTCATAAGCAGAGTCAATCTTATCATAAGTAATGTGCTGGATTATTGTCGTTGCTTTCTGCTCATTAATAATGTTTGCAGCACGAATAATAAATTCCTCAGGGTTATTTGCAAACTGTTCAAATACAGACTTATCAATGCCGCGCATGATTTTTACTACAGCAGACCTGGTCAAGCCTGTTTCACCAACAAGCTTGCCTATCAAATCATATTTAACAGAAGCATTGGCAGCAACTTTAACGTGGTATTCACTGCTATCTTCTCTTACTATTGATTTGCCGGCCAGCAAGTCATCCTTTGACTTAATATTTTTCAAGGTGCCAGCTTCTACCTTAAACAATATCTTAGAAACCTGTAACCCGCTCAAGGCAGCTATTGACTTACTGATAAGTTCTTGCTCGTTAAATTCGACAACGTAAACAGATTTGGTGTTTATTTTAGACCAAAGCGCCTTAAATTCCTTGCTGCCAAGCTTATCATTTTCCAGTTTTAATTCAATATCATTTTTACGTGCATTCTCTGGCTGCATAATACGACTGTCATAGATGGAATCTATGATGTTTATTATATCCGTCATGCAGTCAGTTGCTTCCTCCGCAATTTCTACTGTGCCGTTTTTCTTATCCTCATAAAACTTATCCGTAAGTACGCCTTTTTTCACGTAACCATTTGTAATAAGCCCCTCATAGATGCTTTGTGCCAAATCATCATCTACAACCTGCTCTAGGCCATTATTATCGCGAATAACTTTATTTTTAAATAAATCTGCCGACACTTTGACAGGACGATCAGCAACGGCTTCAGCAATCTCTGCTTGTAGACCTTTGGCAAAACTATCATAGCTTTCATTCGCAATTACAGTAAGTACGTTGATATTATGTACGTCTTCACCAAGCAAATTTGTATCCATGCGTTCACCATCTTGATTAACCGAAAGACGTAGTCCGCGTCCAACTTCCTGACGTTTGCGAACGTCACTGCCGCTTTGCTTCAAGGTACAGATTTGGAATACATTCGGATTATCCCAGCCTTCACGTAAAGCAGAGTGCGAGAAAATGAAACGCACGGGCTCCTTGCGATCAAGCAAACGCTCCTTGTTCTTCATGATCAAATCATAAGCATCGATGTCATCGGAAGTACGTTCTTTCCTATCACCAAGCTTACTGTCTACCATGCGGTGGCTCTTTTTGTCGATAGAGAAATAACCTGCATGGGTGCTTTCAGCGGTAATTTTATTTAAGAACTTGAGGTAGTCCTCATTTCCTGTTTCTTGTTGCAAGTTACTGACGATTTCCCTATATTCTTCCTCGAAAATATCGGCATATTCGCCGTTAAAAGCTTGCCCTGCTGTGTCATATTGCTTATATTTTGCTACTTCGTCGATAAAGAATAAGGAAAGAACTTTTATGCCCTTGTAAAAAAGCTGTTTTTCTCTTTCAATGTGAGACAATATTGTTTCTCGTATCTGGATACGGCGTAATTGCTCTTCACTTATTTCACCAATAACATCACCGGCATACAGCTTGATGCCATTAGTAAATTCGATGGAACTGTCGCGTCCGTCAATTCTAAGAACAGTATAACCGTCTTTGTATTCTTCCAGCTCACCCGAATTAGCAAAGAGGTTATAACCTTCGTTAACATTGCGGCGTACTTTGCGGACGCCTTTTGCTGCTTTATTATCAAATTCAATAGTGGCAGTAGGATTACCCTTGGACAGATTAATACTCTCCAGATAAACATAGCCCTCCGTTGCAGTAGTGCCAGTCACCGAAATGCCTTTTACGGCAATCCTCTTGACCAGCTTCTTGTTATAGGCCTCCATAGCATCCAGGCGGTAAACCATGTTATATATGCTGTCTTTCTTATGGGTTGCCGAATAGCGGAGAGTCATTAAAGGATTGAACTCCCTCAGGCGCTCTTTTGTTGAAGCCCCTTCGACAGATTGCGGTTCATCGATGATAAGAACAGGATTAGTCTTTGCCAAAATGTCTATAGGTTTACGGCTACGAAACTCATCCAGTTTCATATATATGCGTCTTGCATCCTTACCACGTGCATTAAATGCTTGTGAGTTAATAATCATCACATTAATTGCACTGTCAGAAGCAAAACGGTCGATCTCTGTAAGCTGGGCAGAGTTATAGATGAAGTATCTGATTTTTTTGCCATACTCTTCAGCAAAGTGATCTTCCGTTATCTGCAAAGATTTATATATGCCTTCACGAATGGCTACCGATGGTACTACGATAATAAACTTGCTCCATCCATATCGTTTATTGAGTTCGTATATAGTCTTAGTATAGGTATAAGTCTTGCCGACGCCTGTTTCCATCTCTATCGTCAGGTTATATCTTCCTTCCAATTGCCTGGAAGGTTCAAGCTGATTAGCACGTTGAATTTTCTGGAGCTGTTCAAGAATAATATTATCATTAAGTTCCGGCACAATACGTGCATTGCCGAAACCAGTCCCATTCCAATCTGACGCATAAGATAAATTTATATTGCCGCCAGTTGTTTTTCCTGCATCTATCATATAAGAAGTAGTAAGGTATGGCTGCCCTGCGAATACGTCGCAAACCGCTTTTGCTGCATCTGCCTGGAATTTTTGGTGTTTGAATTGTAGTTTCATTGCTTTGCGGCCCCTCCTTTACAGAACTTTGACCGTTGTCTTAGGTGCAAGCAGTTTGAAAATTTCTTCTACGTTAATTTTCTCCGGACTGGACGAAAAACCTGAATCACGGAAAACAACTCTTAAAGGCTGCCGCTTGGCAATTTCCTTGACAACTTTCTCGCCAATTTTTGGTGCAAAACAAGCTATCAAGTCACCGTTGTTGTAGTTGTGAATCGTTACACCATCTAATTCTTCATGTGTATGAGGCATAGATAAAGGTAAACCCCAATCCAAGAGACAACCATAGAGCAAGTCCGTCTCCGTACGGTCATCTTTGATGTTGCTTTCCAGTTTAGCCAACATGTCTTGATTATATTCATCGGCAGCATAATAAACATCTTTCATGTTGGTATCGTCGAGTTTCAAGACGCGGAAACCAATATCAAGGTCTTGCGCCATTAACCCAGCTTCTTCTTTGATTTTTTCGCCAGCTCGGCGAATCCGTTCCTTACCAATTTCACAAATGTTTTTGTAACCAGCTTTATAAAAATCACTATTTGTCTCACATAATTCCGGCAGCTGAATCATAATGAATTTTCGATTAGCCTGGTCTAATGAATTAAGCTTAATTACTGCATGTGCAGTTGTAGCCGAACCAGAAAAAAAGTCCATTATAATTTCATTTTCAAGTTTAAACATCTTAATAATTCGCATTAATAATTGAACAGGCTTTTGTCCATTCGGAAATGATAAACCTGCCTCGTTTGCTAAATTATTATAGTTAAGATCGTCCCACAAATTACCTGCATTATCTAACTTAAAAATGCCATCCAATTCAATTGAAACAACTTCTTTGAGGTATGCAACCATGTTTCGGATTGAATCCTTATAGTAAATCCTTGTTACTTGCCCAGCGTTTTTTCCTTTATTGGGAATATACTCTATACTAATTAAATCTGAATCTATGTCATTCGTTTCTCTAATGACACAGGTACGAATCGATGTTTGTGCATTCGTTGTTCTAAAAACTTTGTCAATATAGTGATAATATGCTGCCTTCAAATCGTCATTAAACTCTGATTTAGCAATTTTTGTAATTGGCACTATTAAATATTTCTTGTGTTTGAAAACTCGGATTTCAGCTCCATTTCCAGCTTTAATAGTTTTTACATATTCACCTTCATCAATTTCTTTTAAAACGCTAGTATATTTCCAACTCTTGCCATCATCAACATAAGATTGGATAAAGTCCATTAACTCTTGCTTTTTTTTGGGAATATTATCGATTAAGAAGCTATGTTGATTTCTGCAATAAGCCAGCAAGTATTCTGTATTATTTTGCAAACTTTTTCCCATATAACTACCACTAACGCCCGCTATTTTAGTTTTAATTGAAATTATGTTTACAAAGCAACTTTCTCCAAGAACTTCATCCGCAATTTTTTTTAAATTAAATAATTCATGCTCATCAATATGTATAAATATTGCGCCATCTTCAGTTAATAAATTTCTTGCAAGCATTAATCGAGGAAACATCATAGAGCACCAATCAGAATGAAATCTAGGATTATTCATGTTATTTTCTTTAAATAAGATATTCTCATTCTCATCAAGGACACCTATTTCCTCCTCGTACTCATCCCTGTTCATTATGTAATTATCAGGATATAAAAATCTATCAGAACCAGTATTATACGGTGGATCGATATAGATCATTTTTACCTTGCCAAGATAACTCTCTTGCAGAAGTTTTAATACATCAAGATTATCACCTTCAATATAAAGATTTTCCGTTGTATCCCAGTTCTTACTTTCTTCTACACAAGGGCGCAAGGTCTTACGAATCGGTCGACCCGCTTCTCTTATCGCTTCTCTCTTGCCAACCCAAGTAAATTCATAGGCTTCATCGCCGCCTACTTCATCGCCAAGCATTGAGCGGAGCACCTCAAAGTTTACAGCCTTTTTATAAATTTTCTTTTCCGGTGTGCTTTTTTCTTCGTCCAGTACCTCTGTTATCGCCGCTGGAAACAGCTCAGCTATTTTATCAATATTAGCAGAAGTAATATTTGCTGATTCAAAGCGCATTTTATCCATTTTGTTTTTCCTCCGTTTTAGCGTACTTTTGATTATTTCTTTGGCTGTTATCATAAAGATCATTGATATATGAATAATGAATGTTATGTCTGGAATCTGCGAGCCCAACGTCACTAATATTTAAGTTTATCTGCCCACCAACTTCATCATCTATAATTGCTAAATTATTAAACTCATTTTTTAACCAGCGGTACTTTTCAAAAACACGTACATTGCACATACTTTCATCAAGGCCATCGATAATAACCTTCTTAACCTGGTCGTACATTTCAATAAATTTCTTCTTGGGCAATACTTGTTCAGCATTCTGCATTACCTGAAAAAATGTCAATTGACTAAAGCCAACTAGTCCGTCTTCAAATCGTTCTATATATTGATGGTAAGGCTGCCTTTGTTTTTTACTATTAATAGGATAAGCCAGTTTATCAATAAGATGCTGCGAAAGAATCATTCGCGGATAATTAGCTTGTTCTTCTTCAATCTTATATGCATCGATAACTGCTGGGCCAAACGCTTTCATGCTTTGCGGGTTTTTATCTATATACATTTTCCCAATGCTTAATGCTCCTCGAATTAAAATCCCCTTAGCAAGAAGATTCGCTCCAAATTTAGAAAGCATTGCAATCAATGCTGAGCACCTTTCCTCAGTATGTTCATCAGCTTTGACCGTAATGATAATAGAATCTGAAAAACAAAAACAGCGTGCCATATTGTCAATATAATAATCGTTTATCGTTCGCCTTTGAGCATCTTCTTCGACCTCAATAAGAATGTTATTCTCTTTCCAGGTCTGCTTTAGTCGTAGTTTATTAAAGACTTCCAAAGCGTAATCAATTTTTGCAAAACTATCCGGATTTTCAAGCGATTGTTTTACACGTGATGAAAACCCTAAAATATCTATAAACGCGACTAAACTCTCTTCGTATTGAGGAGCTAGATTTTTTTCTTGGCTCATAACAACCCCTCCAATTCTTTATTAAGCTGCTTAAGCGCCGCATTTAGCTCAATCTGTCTATTGAACTGTTTTTCCCGTTGCACCTTCTTTTCAAGCGCTAATATTTCTTTTTGGAGCTTCTGTCTCTTTTCGTCAAGAATTACTGCTTCCTTTATTCCGCGATTTTCGTCAGTTTGCAGACGCTGTCCCGCGACTTGTCTGACAAAATTCTCGTATACAGCGTCCATGTTTAATCCATCAAGTTTAAGGCAAAGCTTTTCGGGCATAACCCATTCGGTATGATAGTAGGTCTCAGGTTTAAATGTGTCAGCTTTTGTTTGGCTTGCTTCTTTGTAGCTAATCCAAGCCTGAATTTTTCTATCGTGTTCCAGCAAAAACAAAATATGATACGGTATCTCCTTATCGATTAATGAAAGTGCTTTCGTATCAATGCCTTGCTGATTTAGCTTAATGCAAAGCACTTCAATCTCATTTACTGAGGTTCCTTCCATAATATTAACCGTAACAGATGCAATCTTGTTTTGCCATATTATCTGGCTTATTTGCTCGACGAAAATACGTTTTAACTGCGGCGATACTGATAGGTTGTCATAGAATTTCTGTTTTGGTATTCTGCGGTTAAAAACTGTAGAAGCTGGTAGTTCTAACATTGCTATTCCTCCTGCCTAACAACAAAGAAACAAATAAGTTCAAAGTCATCCAGTCCATCTATCCTCGTGCTAAGAGCAGAAGTACCACCACCCTTAAACAGGCTGTCAATATCGCTTGCTTCCTTAACGTCAATAATAGAATTTACCGCTTCTTCAAGCAGGGCGGAATATTTGCTCATGTCTTTGCCATCTTTGGTTTCAGCATTAAACGAACAGCACAGATTCTGTAGTGGCAAACTTTTACCCTTGCAAAGGAAACGTAAATCATCAAGCATTTTTTTTGGTGAAAGATGGTTGCAAAGGACTTCTCCTCCATCAGATATATAAATCATATAAAACGGATGCAGACGATTCTGCTCACCTATATTCACATTGCCATTAATATTTTTAAGAACGAATACAATTCCTGGCGGACAGCTTGTACCTGCTGGTACAACAGTATGAAGGCCAAACGGCGTCTTATCCAAATCGCCATGTCTCTTTATATAATCGAGCAAATCTAAGCGAAATTCATTAAGCCCTAAATCCATGATGGAAATGCCGCTGGACATCTCCTCTATATCAACTACTTCTTCTTGCAAACGCTTGAGCTGAGCTTTGCGATATTCGAGATCTCCTTTTTCTTCAGCATTAATCAGATCGTCGTCCCCTGTAGACGTCATGACCGATACTCTCATGCGTGTTTCTACACGACTCTTTAGATTAATGTAGTCATCCAGAGTCAAATCCGGCCAGAAGTTAATGAGTTGGATGACAGCATTCTTACTGCCAATACGGTCAATACGCCCAAATCTTTGGATAATGCGTACAGGATTCCAATGAATATCATAGTTTACTAGATAATCGCAGTCTTGCAGATTCTGACCTTCGGAAATGCAGTCTGTGGCGACAAGTATATCTATATTTTCCTTACTATCCGGCATTAGGACAGCTTTATCTTTTGATAAAGGTGAAAAACAGGTCAAAACATTATTAAGTGATACCTTGAAATTGGGGATTGTCGTCCTGCCATCAACAGATCCTGTTATCAAAGCCGCATCCAAACCATATTTTTTCTTGAAATGCTTACTAACATTTTCATAAAGATATTCGGCTGTATCAGAAAAAGCTGAAAAGAGAAGTACTTTTTTGTTAGCATTATTTATAGGCTGTTCAATTTTCCCTTCTATCAGGGCAATAAGTTTTTGCAGCTTCAAGTCATGCTCCGGTGTAATATCAGCAACCATCAACGCAAGCAAAGCAATAGTATCGGAATCCTTCTTCAGTTCATTACGCCAAGATATATAGTCCATATCCGCAAGATCAATTTTCACCTTGCGCCCTGCTGTAAAGACATCTGAATTCTGATCATCGTAATCAAAATCAGTCATTTCTTCAATTTCCGTAGTATTAATTGTTGATCTGCCACCTGCTTCAAAAGCACTTATTTCTTCAATAGTATTATTAATCAGTCTCTCGATTCGCTGTAGCGTCGTCCTGAAAGAATGGACAGAACTCTCCAATCTTTTTAGCAGATTGATACTCATCAGTCTACGTATGCCTTGTTCACGTCCGGAGCGGTTTATATTAGTTGATGAGTCAACATATTTCTCCACTTTGCTGGGGAAAATAAAAGCGGTAGGCATATAAACGAAAAGATTCAAAAGCATCAATTGTTCATATATCTCATTATAATTAATAACATTATTCAAATCAGTAAGGCCTGAACGCACCGAAATAGGTTTTAAACGAGCGGGGAATGTTCCTATTTCGCTCATATCATAGTATTTCTCAATATGCTTACGGGAACGAGCAATTGTTACACTATCCAATACCTCAAAAAAATCGAAAGATAACTTTTTCAGCAACTCGGATGTTGTACGCCTTTCCGGCTCCTCTTTACTCCATTCGTTGAATACGCGTTGTGCAGTTCTGAAGATTTCCTCAATTGGTCTTGATGTATTCAGTTTATCATTGATCAGAGACTGATCACCTTCATAAGCAAGCTTTAGTTGGTTCCTGAGGTCATTGAAACGGTTGTTGACCGGAGTTGCAGAAAGCATCAGCACTTTCGTTTTCACACCTGCCTTAACTACCTTTTCCAGCAAAATACTATAACGATTACCCTTTTCTTCGCCATATTTGTCTTTGTATATTTCTCCACCGTTACGGAAATTATGGCTCTCGTCAATCACAACAAGGTCATAATTTCCCCAATTCAAACGACTGAGATCCAATCCATTTGACATACCGTAGCCACGAGAAAGGTCAGTATGATAAAGAACATCATAATTAAGGCGGTCTTTGGCTATGGGATTATTTACATAGTTATCCTTGAATGTATTCCAGTTGTCTGAAAGCTTCTTCGGGCAGAGTACTAGAACTGTACGATTGCGTGATTCATAGTATTTTATCACAGCAAGGGCAGTAAATGTTTTACCAAGGCCTACGCTATCTGCAAGAATACAGCCATTATATTTTTCCAGCTTGTTAATGATAGCAAGCACTGCGTCTTTTTGAAATGTATACAGCTTACTCCATATTTGGCTTTCCTTAAAGCCTGTTGCTTCGTTTGGCAAAACATCTTCAGTAATGTCTTCCAAAAATTCATTAAAGATGTTATAAAGCGTAACAAAATAAAGAAAATCAGGTGCATTTTCGTTATAAGCAGCAGTAATACTATCCAGCACCTCATCTTTAACGTCTTGTACAATATTCTTATCATTCCATATACTTTCAAAACTTGCTATTAACTGCTTACTCTCTGTATGAGGAAATTTAATTACATTATTGACTATGTTGTTGCCACGTTCTACACCCAAGCCAGCTGTCGTAAATTCACTAACAGGGGTATAAGAGTACCCATAATTTCCATTATTAATGTCAAGTAAAGACGCAATATTACCATCAGTAATATTAGAACGAAATTGTACCTTTTGTTTAATCCATTCAGCACATTCTTTTGCAATAGCTTTTTGTGTTAATTCATTACGCAATTTTACTTCAAACTCTGTACCATAGATGCTTTTTTCACGAGATAAGCGAGGAATAAAAAATTCGCGTTTTTCTCTTCGAACCTTCTCCTTTACAAAAGTAGGCGAAGTAAAGATAAAACGCAATTCATCAATATCATTTAATTCATTTTTTAATTTTTCAAAAGCATAAATGGAAAAGTAGGCAGAAGCAATAGATAGTTTAGAATTTTTTTTCAACTCTTTTTGCAAATCATCTTTTAATGTTACATTAAAATTATCAATTATTTCCATGAACATACCCCTATAAAAATATTTTGCAAATCAAACACAAATTCACTATTCGTCAGAAAAATGGCTATCCCTGCTTTTTGAGAGTTTTTAATATGTTTCAAGGAAAAAGACTTACTGTTTTTCCCATTCCTGCAAAATACCATCAATTTGTTTTTGTTCGATTTCCCTATTAGCTTTTTCTCCCTGATTTTTTAACAAATAAAAGGTAGCAGCGATATTGCGTGTTTTCTCTGTTAAATTCCAAAAGCTTTTATCTGCCAATGCTTGCTTGATAGAGTCAAGAATGACTTTATCCGACAGATGTTTTTTATAGCTATCATTAATTTCCCAGCTATAGGTACGGCCACGCCACTTGGCAGCTGATAGTTCCAAAAATTTTAGAACATTTAATTTATCTTTGAAATATTCTTTGTTGAAATACCCCTCATAAAATTCAGGATCTAAAGATTCTATTAAGTATGTGACCATTAAAGAATATTTGAAATCCAGAAGGTTTGTATTTTTGCTTAAAAGTTTTATTTTTTGAATAAACAGTTTTTCCAGTGATTCAAGTTCACTTAATTCAATTAATTTCTCATATTCCAACCGTTCTTGTCCATTTGCAGCCAAACGTCCAAAAGCTAATTCAAGTGTATTTAAAAAACTTGCAAAACAGGAAATACAATCCGCATCGGCCTTTAATAAAATTAATTCTAAAAGCGCGAATCTATCAGGCTTGTTCATACGTGTAAATAAACTTTCAATAATGTGTTCCGACTTTGTTAAAGGACTCAAAGCAATAAAACCTGTGTTTTTACTTTCAAATTTTATAGCTGTTTGCATAAGGGTAGTAATGATACTTTCTGCTCTTTGAGGATTGATCTTCTCAATATAACTTCTTGTTTCATCAAGAAAATAGATTATTTTATTTTCCCTATCTAGAGAAATTAAATAATCTTTAAAATCCTCCTCACTCATGTAAAGGAGAGCATTCTCAATTTCAGCACTTGGTATGACAACGTCATTAATATCCAAAGTAAAATATAAATCAAATTTCTCAGAGTGTGCCATTCTTTTATTTTTCCTTAGTTCACCCTGATCCAATCCTGCATAATGCTTTCCGACAAGTTTACCTAAATTAGGAAACATACAAATAAGCGCTTCTATAATATTTTCTTTGTTAATACTTCCAGATCTATTGTCCTTTAACAACGATTTAAATATTTCAAGATAATGTTTGTACCATTCCTCTTTTGATTTCTGATCATTAAAAATATTGGCCCAAGGATCACCGACTAAAATACCTCTATTGTCTTTAATCCACTGATAGATTTGAGGGCAAAACGTTTCAATAGTAGATATAGCCACAATATCTACAAAGTTAGTTTCTGAAGATATTGAATTCAATTTAAATGAAATCACATTATAAAGACGATTAACATCCCGCAAATTATTGATAAACGGTTCAATACATTTTGGAAATGCAGATTGCCAATAAGATTGCTCAAAAAATTTAGCACCCGAAATTTCCAATAGTTCATCTAGTTTATTAAATAATACTATATTTATTTTTTCTTTTTTTACTTCAGGTAAAGAAATTGGTATTTGTATGATTTTTTCAAGATATTCATTGCCATTTCCTTCTTGAACTTTTTCAAGAGCTTTTACTACAATATCCTTATCAAAGGACAAAAGATAAATGACATTGGGAAAATTGGCAACTGAATTAATAAGTTTAAAAACCAAGCGAATCTCTTCATTGCTGAGCCTATCTATATCATCTATGATTACTATTATCTTTCTGTTTTGGTCTTTTAATAAATTAATTACTTTTTCTTTTTGCAAAAAAATATCATCAGACTTGCTGAGAGAATAGCTTTCTAACTTATCACCAACAATTTCTGCGCCCTTCTTGCCTGCAGTAGTAATTAATTTAGCAGCATACGCCGGTATAGGAAGATAATTAGAAACTTCCAATGCAAAAGAATATTTTTTTAATGCTGTACCAACCTTACCTAATTTTCTATCCTTGGATGAAGATAGTTCATTGTAAAGTCTGATAAAAAACTGTTTTAACAAATGCTCATTACATGAAAAATTCCATGGATTAAAGCTAATTAAGACCGGCTTTTCTTTGTTAGGATCAAATTCATAAATACTTCCTATCTCTTGTTTAAGCATGTTAATTATAGAAGTTTTGCCACTTCCCCATTTTCCATATATGCCAATGCAAAAAGTATCAGTTGCTTTATTATCGACAATAGACCTTGCTAGATTACTAACAAAAGTTGATCGTCCTAGCAAATCATCTTTTTTATCAATTATTGGGCTATCATTTAAATACATATAATATTCCTCCTTGTGCAGCTAATTTGCAAATATCTATTTATAACTTTTGCATGTAATAAATATATTAGTTATTAATTGTTTTATTTTTGCGTGGTCAAGCAATGATAGTGATATATTTCATAACTAACTTGAATTATATCATTTTATTTGTACAATTGTACTCCCACCTTTTTTGTCAATGTTTTGCATTTCAAGACTTATATTTATTATCTTTTGTATTTTGAAATGATGATTGCTTCTACCATGTACGTCTTGCATTCCCCTAATATTATTTTTGACAGAATATACCGAAAACTTCGTAAAGATGCTATTATATAGGTAGATATACTTTGTTTGCTTCGAGGAGGGGTTACCTTATGGGAAAATTTCTAATCAAGAAGGCTGTCAGCGGTTTTAAATTCGGTTTAATCGTTGCCAATGACGAAATCATTTTGAACTCAGAAATTTATTCTTCGGAGGCTGCTTGCCGAGCCGGTATCGACAGCGTCAAAAAAAATGCCCTCATCGCCAAGATTGAAGACCAGACGGTTGAGGGACACAAGGTATTATCGAATCCTAAATTTGAAATTTTCAAAGATAAAAAAGATATGTTCCGCTTCCATCTGAAAGCCCGCAATGGCGAAATCATCGGTGCTTCAGAGAGCTACGCGAAAATGGAAAACTGCCTGATGGGCATCGAAATCATCCGCAAATATGCGCTGGATGCCAGAATTGTGGAGGAAACATGATTGGGTTTGATGAAAATGTCGAAATCACCAGCCTCGCTGATACAATTAAAAGTAACCCTATGCTGCTGACGGCTTACCGTGATAATCCGGTTAACACGATTATCGCCTTGCTGCCGCACGATCTGACTGCTGATCAAGCCGTCATCGTGATTAACGGCGTACGTGCGAAACTGGAAGGCGACGGTCCTTCCAAAGAGGTTGATACTGAGATAACTAATTTTCTGGGAACCTGATGCCTATGAGCAAAAAAAAGCTTGCACAAATTCGTGCAAGCTTCTTTTATTTTTGACCTTCACTTCTTGCTTTTCTCTTCCAATTCCAATAAGTATTTATCGAAATCAGATAAAAAGAACTGGTCTTGAGTAATGCGGTATTTTTCAAATTCCGTTTCAGCATGTATTTTGGCAATGGCAGCAGATACTTTACCTGCGTCCTTTAATAAACCGTATTCAAACATTTCAATAAAAGAATTGAGACGTACTTCCCAGTCCTGCATGGTCAGAGGTATTCTGCGCTTAGTCATACTTTCCGCAAAATCAAGATAGGAACTTACCATACGATTCAATTGTTCCATTTCAAATTCTGTTAAATAGTTTTTCGCAACAGTAACATCGGTTATTTTTATTTTACCATCCGGTGCATCCTGCCAGGTAGTTAATCCCATATGTTCTTTTTCGCTGTTTGCTCTATCCATAATCAATTCGGCTGCAGTATGACCATGAACAGCGAAATGCATCTTGTTCTGCACCGTTGCATAAAAACGTTTAGTCATCTTGGCAGTTTTATCGTAATCGACGGCTGTCGCATACAGGTCGGTAACCTTCTGATAAAATTTGCGTTCGCTGGCACGAATTTCCCGAATCCTCGCCAACTGTTCTTCAAAATATTTATCAGTGAGATATGTCCCTCTCTTCAGACGTTCGTCATCCATTACCCATCCTTTGATCGTGTACTCCTTCGCGATTTGATTAACCCATTTGCGAAACTGTACCGCTCGCTCAGAATTAACTTTAAACCCGACGGCAATAATCATCTGCAGGTTGTAATGCTCAACTGCACGAGAAACTTCTCTGGTGCCTTCGCTTTGAACTATTAGAAATTTTCTAATAGTTGCTTCTGGCTGAAGTTCACTATCTCTAAATATTTTTTTAATGTGATAGTTAATAGTTGGGACTTCTACGTCATACAAAGTTGCCAGCATCTTTTGCGTCAGCCAGATATTCTCGTCTTCATAGCGCATTTCTATATTATCTTGGTTTTCGCCTGTTGCAGCGACAAAAGTCAGATATTCAGCGGCGGAACTGCGAATCGATGTTGCTTTTTTCTTTGCCATAAAGCAAGAACTCCTTTTGGTTGGTTTTATGTAGTTACAAGCTTTCTATTCGCTCCCAAACCTGCTTTCCCTGCTTTTTATCTAACTTTTCTGCCGTGCGTATAGGTTGGCAGTAATAGTGGTGACACTTTGTCGGTATGGATGCCTGCTGCGGCAAGCTCTGCCTGGAATTTGTCGATATGGCTGAGTGTCAGCTTACCGAGTTGTGTTTCCTTGCTCTTTTGCGCAGCGCTCTTACCGGCAATCCTGCCGAAGACGATGATGTCCAGCAGTGAGTTGCCCATCAGGCGGTTAGTGCCGTGGATGCCGCCGACTGCTTCACCTGCGACAAACAGGTTTTCTATCTTCGTACCAGCCTGTTCGTTGATCAGGATGCCGCCGTTCTGGTAGTGCAGTGTCGGGTAGACAAGGATTGGTTCTTTGCGCAGGTCAATGCCGAACTTCCCATACATGCGCAGCATACCCGGGAGTCTCTTCTCAATCGTACCTGCGCCGTGAATCATCTCAATCATCGGGGTATCGAGCCAGACGGCACTGCCGTCGAGAGCCGGCACGCCTTTGCCTCTTGTCGTGCATTCACGGATAATAGATGCCGCTGCGACGTCGCGCGTCTCCAAGGGATGCATGAAGGCTTCGCCTTCGGAGTTGATCAGCATGGCACCGAGGGAACGGACTTTTTCCGTTACCAGTGCGCCGAAAATCTGTGCCGGATAAGCAACGCCTGTCGGATGGTACTGGATGGCGTCGGCATAGATTAGCTCCGCGCCTACGCGGTAGCCGAGGACAAGTCCGTCGGCAGTTGCGCCGTAGTGGTTGGAAGTCGGGAAGCCTTGATAATGCAGTCGGCCGGCACCGCCGGTAGCGATAATGACTGTTTTTGCCTTAGCGACTAAGTATTCGCCGGTATCATAATTCATCAGCACGGCACCTGCTGCCTTGCCTGTTTCGTCGAGCAGCAGTTCTATGGCTGGTGCGTAGTCGATCGTCGTAATACCGCGGTTCACTGCTTCGTCGCGCAGTACGCGCATGATTTCAGCACCTGTATAGTCGGCCGCCGCATGCATGCGTTTCCGGGAAGTGCCGCCGCCGTGAGTGGTGACCATGACGCCTTTTTCATCTTTATCAAACATCACGCCGAGGTCGTTCAGCCATTTGATGGCCAGCGGTCCATCATGCACAAGACGTTTCAGGAGCTCCGGTTTATTGGAATAATGACCGCCGCCCAAAGCGTCGAGGTAATGGATGGCCGGGGAATCATTTTCCTTATCGGCTGCCTGAATGCCGCCTTCTGCCATCATTGTATTGGCCTCGCCCATTTTAAGCTTCGTCACTAAGAGTACTTTCGCGCCGGCTTTATCCGCTTCGATAGCTGCGGAAGTGCCTGCGCCGCCGCCGCCGATGATTAAGACGTCCACATCGTAGTCTACGCGTTCCAGGTCTATTTCGCTGCCTCTGATGCGGCTGTTGGCCTGCAAAAGTTCAGCCAGTTCTGTCGGCACTTTGCTGCCTTTATTCGGTCCGACGGAAAGAACGGTAAAACCGCTCTGGCGGTAATCCGGATGGTATTCCTGCAAAAGGGTATCTTTTTCTTCGGCGCTCATCCGTGCGGGAGTCGCGTTCATTCTGGCGCTTCTTGTTCTTTCGACGTTCGCCATTGATTTTAACATTTCTGCTGTCAGCATTGCTCGCCCTCCCTCACTTTTCGATCTCGCGGTTATTGTAGAGTTCTTTCATTTCTGCCAGCGGTTTCTGCATCAACTGCTCCAGAATTTTTTCGTAATCGCCTTTTTCTATTTCACTTACGCGTTTGTTGAGGTGTTCGCTCTGTGGGGCGAGATATTTGCCTGTCAAGCGCCGTGCGAGGAGCCCTACTGCTGAATGGCTGATTTGCGCCGGACACCTGGAGGCACAGATATTACAGCCTACGCAGTCAAAGGAAGCGTGGGCGCATTTTTCGTAGTCGCCGCGCTGGGCATAGGCAATATACTGCATGACGTTGAGTCCCTGCGGACAGCCTTTAGTGCAGGCGTTGCAGCCGATGCAGCTGTAAATCTCGGGATAAAGCTGGCCCATGATATTCTCGGTCGGTTTGATTTCTTCGATATCGAAAGCTTTCTTGTTGATGGGATAGGCCTCGATCTTGCCGACGCACATCCCCGCTTCGATCTTGGTCTGGCAGGACAGACAGACTTTTAGTTCATGACTGCCCTTCATTCTATAAATAACGGCACAGCCGCCGCAGAAACCCGAGCGGCAGCCGCAGCCGCGCACCAGTTTGTAGCCGGCGTATTCCATAGCATCCATGATGGTCAATTCCGAGGGCACGGTATATTTCTTGCCCAGCAGAAAGACCTCGACCATTTCTTCTTGCATTTTTTCAGCCTCCTTCAGTCTCAATACTCATCCGGCAATTCGTCGAGCTCGTCACACCGGAAAACCGGTCCGTCCTTGCAGACATATTTGCTGCCGATATTGCAGCGTCCGCATTTGCCGATGCCGCACTTCATCTTCATTTCCATCGTGGTGTAAACCTGCTCTTTGCTAAAGCCCATCTCTTGCAGAGCTGCGAGCGTCAGTTTGATCATGATCGGCGGTCCGCAGACGAGGACGGTCTTGTCCGTGCTGAAGCCCAGCTCCTTCAGGTATTGAGGCACGAAGCCGACATTGCCGTTCCAGCCTTCCTCTGCGCGGTCAATCGTCAGGTGTACGTTCGTAGCAGCCGACTCGGGCCAGCCTTTTGTCAATTCTTCGTAGTCGACGAAGTCGCCCTTGCTGCGTGCTCCGTAAACTACGTCTATCTTGCCGTAATTGCTCCTGTTGGCGAGCGCGTAATCGATTACGGAGTGCAGCGGCGCAAGTCCGATGCCGCCGGCAATAAAGAGCAGATTCTGCTGTTTGAGCGCGGTCTCGACCGGGAAGTTGTTGCCGTATGGTCCTCTGACGGCTATCTCCTGTCCGGGTTCGACTTCGTGGAGATAATCGGTCAATTGGCCGCACCGTTTGATGCTGAATTCCAGATAATCTTTATTCGTCGGTGAAGAAGTAATGGAAAAAATCGCTTCACCGCATCCTGGTAGGGAAATAATCGCGCACTGGCCTGGCAGGTAATCGAAGCAGCGTCCGCCTTCCGGTTTTTCCACGCGGAAAGTCTTAACGTCGCCTGTGTCCTGCCTGATTGCGGTTATGACGGCAATTTGCGGGATCAAAGTATCTTTGCTGTGGCAATCACACATTTTTCGTCACCCCCAATGCTTTGGCTACTTTCACTATATTGAGGCTGACCGGACATTTCTGCAGGCAGCGCCCGCAGCCTACGCAGGCATAAGCGCCTTCGTTATTAGCTGGGAAATAAACAAGTTTATGCATATATCTTTGTCTGAAGCGTGCGAGACGCGTCGTTCTGGGGTTGCCGCCCGCCATATTGGTAAAGTCGCTGAACATGCAGGAATCCCAGCAGCGGTAGCGTTCTACCTTGTCATTCACTTCGTAATCCCTGATGTCATAGCAGTGGCAAGTCGGGCAGACATAGGTACAAGTGCCGCAGCCAAGACAGGTCTTGCTGAGCTCTCCCCAAACTTCCGATTCAAAAATCTCTGCCTGCTTATTGCATTCTTCATCCGACAAGGCAAAACCGGCTAAAGGCATCTTATCAAGCAGAGCCTGCACTTGCGCTTGTTGTTCGGCAACTATTTCAGCGCCGTCAGGAGCTTCCGTAAACAGATCCTCGATAGCGGCGGTCAGTTCCTCGCCTTTCGTGGTCTCAGGCCGCCAGAAAAGGTCGTCGCCTACCAGCCAGGCAGCTACATCTGCTGCCGGCGCTGTCGGCTCAATACCGAAGGTACGGCAGAAGCAGGTTTCCTCGGGTTCACTGCAAGCCAAGCCGATCAGCGTGCAGTTCTCCCTTCTCGCCTGGTAAAAATGATCGACCGGTTCCTTCAGGAATACTTTGTCCAGCAGGTTGAAGCTGGCAAGGTCGCACGCCCTGACGCCGAAAGCAATCGTTTTCTCTGCCGGCAGCTGTCTTTGCTCCAAGCTAAGCTTTTGCCCTTGGCGTTCGAAGTCCAGAAGGTTTTCTATTTGCGGGAAAAAGATGTTTTTCAGTGACTTGGCGGTAATCGTCGTTTTTAAGTCTACTTCGGTTCCTTCCTGCCAAAGTGCAAAATCAGTCTTATTGTCTTCGCTTACCGGCGCATATAATTTGCCTATTGCCGCCAGTCTGCCGAAAAGTTCGGGCCAACGCTTCTTTTCTATTTTCAGCATCTTACTCCCTCCCTTTCGTCGCTGCGCCAGGCTCGACATCCTCAACGTCAAAAGACAGAAGCGGCGCGTTCGTGTCAGCATCGGCACCGGCCTGATAATCGCCATAAAATTCATTGATGTCCTTGATGAACTTCCTGTTTAAAAGATCGAGGCGGATGCCCTGCGGACAAACGCGGCTGCACTCGCCGCAGTCCGTGCAGCGTCCTGCCACATGGTAGGCGCGGATGATATGGAAGAGCTGTTCTTCCGCGCTGTTGCTATTAGACTTACCTGCCAGAGGTGAATCAGGATTATCGAAAATGCACTGTTCGCAGCTGCAGGCCGGGCAGATATCGCGGCAGGCGTTGCACCTGATGCATTTGGACAGTTCCTCCTGCCAGAAGGCGAATCGTTCCTGAGGAGAAAGGCTTTCTAATTTTTTCACATCGGCAAATCTATCATAAGGCGCATGCTTTACTGCCTGCGGTTCGCCGATTGTCTCATCGCTGACTGCGTAAGCGCTGCCTTTGCAGGCCAGGCATTTTTTGAGCAGGACCTCTGCCCGCGGGACTTGCTTAGTCCCGTAAGCTGTTTCCACCGTGAGGTCATCACCGTCTTCCGTAATGCCGATAATGCCTTTCACTCCCTGTGCCTTGACTTTGTTGATGTCTACCATACCTGCGCAGGGAATGCCGATGACCAGCACCTGCTCACGTTTGACGCGCCTATCCTTGATGAGCTGGTTAAGGCTGTAGGTGTCGCAGGGTTTCAAGAATACTGCGGTCTTTTCATCTTTTTTCGTATTGGCGATCAGGTATTTGCTGAGATTACTGGCGCAGAAAGCATCGTAAACGAGCGCGTCCAGTTTTTCCGGACTACCGAAATAGGCTGGCGCATTATCGTAAGACATCTCGCCTTTTTGCCAGGCGATGACGCGGGTAACCTGCCCTGCTGCCAGGAGATCTCTTGCTTTTTCTTTGATCAGCTGCTCTATTTTTTGCATCTCAGATCCCTCAACTTTACGTTTTCTCCCAGAGATTTGACGGTCTCTGCAAAGCTGGTCATGACTTCGGCAAATTTGTTGCCTTCGGCAGCCGATACCCATTCAACCCGCAGCCTTGCCTTATCAACACCGAGGAAACTAAGCATGCTCATCAAGAGCGTCATCCGGCGCCGCGCAAAATAATTGCCGGTCGTATAATGACAGTCGCCGGGATGACAGCCGGCAATAATGACACCGTCGGCTCCCCTGAGGAAAGCTCTGAGAATAAAGGTTGGATTAACCCTGCAGGAACAGGGCACTTTGATGATTTTCACGTTGGCCGGGTAACTTCTTCTGGCCGTACCGGCTAAGTCCGCGCCCGCGTAACTGCACCAGTTGCAGCAAAAAGCCACGATCAACGGTTCAAATTCTTTGTCCGGCGTACTTTGGGCTGCTAGCATATTGCGTCCACCTCCGCCATAATTTGTTTGTTGCTGAACCCTTTAAGGTCCATCGCGCCGGAGGGGCACGCCACCGTACAAGCGCCGCAGCCTTGGCAGAGCGCTTCGTTGACCTGGGCTATCAGCCGTCTTTCTTTCAGGCCTTTGACATTGACCATCTTGTATTCCGCGCTGATTGCACCGTAAGGGCAGACCTTTTCGCAGGCCAGGCAGCCGCTGCAGATCTGCTCATTGCAGGAGGCCACGCACGGATTAGTCAGCAGCTTGTCTTTGGATAAGAGACCCAAAACCTTGACTGCCGCCGCTCCCGCCTGGGCAACGGTTTCCGGTATATCCTTCGGGCCCTGGCAGACGCCGGACAGGAAAATTCCTGCCGTCGGACTTTCGACCGGCCGCAGTTTCGGATGTGCCTCTGTGAAAAAGTCGTTGGTATCAATGCTTGCGGTCAGCATCGTCGCCAGTTTCCTGGCATCGGCCGCCGGTTTGATCGCAGTTGCCAGCACCACCATATCGGCTGGCACACTTAGCTGCGCGCCGCTTGCCACGTCGGAAGCGTGCACCAGCAGATGATCGCCCTCTTCTGTGATCTTGCCGACCATGCCCTTGGTATACTGCACGCCGTATTCCTCCACCGCACGTCGGTAGAATTCATCGAAACTTTTACCCGGCGTACGTACGTCAATATAGAAAACCTGTACGTCGATATCCGGATATTTTTCTTTCACCAACATCGCGTGCTTGGCGTTATACATGCAGCAAATCTTCGAGCAGTATGTTTTGCCGCGTTCCGTGGTATCACGGGAACCGACACAGGAAACGAAGACGATTGATTTCGGCTTTTTGCCGTCGGAAAGTCTCACGAGATGGCCTTGGGTCGGTCCGGCTGCATTGGTCAGACGCTCAAATTCCAGCGAAGTGATAACGTCCGGGCAATATTCATAATTGAATTCGCCGAATTTCGCAAGGTCTATCGGTTCAAACCCGGTGGCCAGCACGATTGCGCCGTATTTTTGGGTGACCAGTTCGTCTTCCTGCTCATATTCAATAGCACCTGCCGGACAGACTTTCGCACAAATCCCGCACTTGCCGGTCTGGAATTTGAGGCAGTTTTCGCGGTCAATAACGGGCACATTAGGAATCGCCTGGGCAAAAGGAATATAGATCGCACTGCGGTTCCTCAGGCCTTGATCAAACTCACTCTTAGCTTTTTTGGACGGGCATTTCTCACTGCAGATACCGCAGCCGCTGCAGCGGTCAACCGAGACGCTGCGTGCTTTCTTGCGGATGACTGCTTCGAATTGGCCGACATAACCGCTGACTTTTTCAATTTCGCTATATGTGTAGATGGTAATATTTTCATGGGTTGCTGCTTCCACCATTTTCGGTGTCAGGATACAGGCCGAGCAATCGAGTGTCGGAAACGTCTTGTCGAGCTGTGACATCTTACCGCCGATGCTCGGTGTTTTTTCTACGATATCGACCTTATAGCCGGCTTCCGCAATATCAAGAGCAGTCTGCAGACCGGCAATGCCGCCGCCGATAACGAGCGCTCTTTTGACTACAGTGCTCTCGCCGGATACTAGCGGTGTATTGAGCTTAACTTTCGCAATCGCGGCTTTCGCCAGCGCTATCGCTTTGGCCGTTGCAACTTCCTTGTCTTTATGTACCCAGGAACAATGTTCACGGATATTGGCAATTTCCACCAGATATGGATTTAGTCCCGCTGCCTGGGCAGCCTTTCTGAATGTCGCTTCATGCATACGCGGCGAACAGGAGCAGACGACCACACGGCTTAAGCCGTAATCCTTGATGGCCTTCTGCATGAGTTCTTGACCGCCTTCGGAGCACATATAGCGGTAATCCGCCGCAAAGGCGACGCCGGGAATGCTCTTCACGCTTTCAGCAACACGGGCAACGTCCACCGTCGCGGCAATATTGCTGCCGCACCAACAGACAAAAACACCTATCTTCTGCAATCTTATCCCTCCCAGAATCTTCCAGAGATTCCTTACTTGTTATATTTGCGCAGTGCGCTTACGAGCGCCTGCTGCGGCATCATTTCATCTATTTCGGCAGGCAGTTCATCGACATTCAGCCTGTTTTCACCCTGCTGGCGGATAACGCTCAGCCTTACCGCCTCAATCAGCTTGGCCGGATCGACGCCACGCGGGCAGCGGGCAGAACAGGTGAAACACGACAGGCATTGCCAAAGCGTATTGCTTGCGGCCAAGGTATTGACCCTGCCATTCATCAGTTCCCAGACAAAGCGGTGTGGCAGGATGTCCATCTTGCTGCCCGCCGGACAAGCTGCCGAGCATTTGCCGCACTGCATGCAGTTCTCTGCCTTAACGCCGCTGATACGCAAAATCTCTGCTGCTGCTTCTTTCTCCGTCAAATGCATATTCACACCTCTTCCTTTACGCCGAGAGCTTCTGCCAGCAGTTCGGTAAAGTAAAAAATCGCCAGCTGCTGTGCAGCCGCGGCATTGACCTGCAGATTATAGCTGCATAGAGGACAGGCGGTAATCAACGCTTCCACACCTTTGTTGGCGGCAGAAGCCAGAATCTTGCTGACCATATTCTTCGCCGAGCCCTTTTCCTTTAAAGCAATATAGCCGCCGCAGCATTCATTGCGGTAATCGTAAACAACGGGTTCCGCACCCAGTGCCTTGATAAAGTCTTCCAAAATAGAAGGATTCTCCGGATCATCGAACTGCATAACACCGGCAGGCCGTAATAAGAGACAACCATAGTAGGCACCGATCTTGCGTCCTGTCAGAGGCTTCACAACTTTTTTCGCCAATTCCTCAAAACCAATTTCGTCACGCAGTACCTCCAGATAATGCAGCACCTGCGTTTCACCTTGATAAGGCTTGTCCAGCTCCAGATAGGCGTTGACCTTGACATTGATTTCCTTGTTTTCCGCCATGTCGCTGTTTACCCTCTTCAATACGTGGTGACATGCTGAGCACAACGTGACCAACTTGCCATCAATTGCCGCCGCTGCTGCCAGACTGCGCACCGATGACAGACGTGTACCGATCTCGTCTTGCGCCAACGGATAAACCGCACCGCAGCACTGCCATTCCTTGAGTTCGACGAGTTCAAAGCCTAAAGCTTCCGCCGCTTTTTTCGCATAAAGGTCAAGCTGTTTGGCCTTCGTACTCAAAGTACAACCGGGATAATAGTTATAAACCATGCATCTGCGCCCGTTCCTGCTTCGGGCTCCCTCCTTTGTCTTTTTCCTTCAAATGAGCATAAAAAAATACTTATTAGCTTGGGTCCCCGGCATCCTCGCCTAAGGCTGCCGCTAGCGGCCAAGTAATAAGTAAAGTTCTCGTATCTTGATATAGGCTTCAACTCACTTTCAAATCTTAATATTGAATGCAGTTAGTATGACTAATCAAAGCTGAGTAAGATATAAAAATTAGACTATAATTCGTGTATTCTACAAAGGCGGCAATAATCCTTTCAACCGCGCGACAAAATTTTCCCTAGTGGACTTTTGACGTCCCATATGACAAAAAGAATCTTCTCTATGTTCATAGGTTGACAAGGAATAAGCAAGCATGCTATATTTATTTCAATTTAAGAACGCAATGGGGTACACCACCTTGGGTGTAGCTTCTTTGCGTTCTTTTTTTATGGAAAGAAGGTGAAAAAATGCGTTTGAATGGTACGCAGCTAAAGCTTGCTTCAACAGTACCTCTTCTGGCTTTTTTGAAAGAACACGGCTTCAATCCCGCCAGGGTTGCTGTTGAGCAAAATGGCATAATTGTGCCCCGTTCTTCTTATACCGAAATAGCAGTAACTGATTCTGACAAATTGGAAGTTGTATCCTTTGTAGGAGGTGGCTGATGAACCAGCATATAAATGTGAAAGAAAAAATCAGAAATGCCCGTATTGCTATCTTCGGACTCGGCGGCATCGGTTCTAACGCAGCAGTAATGCTAACGCGGATGGGCGTTGGCTATTTGCGCCTCATCGATTTTGACGTGGTAGAAGAACGCAATTTGACGCGCCAAAGTTATTATCCCCCTCAGCTTGGACAGCCAAAGACCAAGGCTTTAACCGAACAGCTGCTGACTATTAATCCCAACTTGACTATTGATGCACATCACATACGTGTCACTGCCGATAATGCTTTGCCGCTTACTGATGGCGTCGATATTATCTGCGAAGCTTTCGACCAACCCGAAGCAAAGGCTATGCTCGTTAACAGCCTTTTGACGGCTAGGCCGGAGACGAAGATTGTCTGCGCCTCTGGTCTGGCCGGTTATGCCAGCAGCAATTTGATCAAAACCAGCCGTAAGATGAAGAATTTTTATGTTTGCGGCGATGAAACCAGCGAAATCAGTTCGGAAAAGGACCTCTTCGCCCCTCGGGTGCAAATTTGCGCCGGACATCAAGCCAACATGATCCTTAGAATCATTCTAGGTATAGAAGAAGTATAAATCGGAGGTAACATTATGAAGAACAAAAAAGACTCGTTTTTTCTGGGAGGTCATGAATTCCATTCCCGCTTTATCCTCGGCTCCGGCAAATTTTCTCTCGCACTTATCAAGGCAGCAATCGAAAATGCCGATGCCGAAATAGTTACACTAGCGTTACGCAGAGCCACTACGGAAAGTACAGAAAATATTCTTGATTATATACCCAAAAACATTACCCTGCTGCCTAACACTTCCGGTGCCAGAACTGCCGAGGAGGCTGTGCGCATTGCTAAACTGTCAAGGGAACTGGGCTGCGGCTCTTTCATCAAGATTGAAGTGATACCCGACAGCAAATACCTGCTGCCAGATAATTATGAAACGGTCAAAGCTACGGAGATACTGGCTAAGGACGGTTTCACCGTTTTGCCGTACATGTTCCCCGACCTTAACGCCGCCCGCGCCCTCTGTAATGCTGGTGCTGCCGCAGTCATGCCTCTTGCCGCGCCTATCGGCAGCAACCGCGGTTTGTTGACCCGCGACTTTATCCAGATACTGGTAGATGAAATTGACCTGCCGGTAATTGTAGATGCCGGTATCGGGCGTCCTTCCGAAGCCTGTGAAGCAATGGAAATGGGTGTGGCAGCTATCATGGCCAATACGGCGGTAGCTACTGCCAGCGATATTCCGCTCATGGCCCAAGCTTTCAAAGCGGCGATTGAAGCTGGACGCGCGGCTTACCTGGCTGGCCTTGGCAGGGTGCTCACCAAGAAGGGAGAAGCATCGAGCCCTTTGACCGGCTTCTTGGAAAAATAAGTATGAACATTATTTTTCAGAAAGGATTCTACTATGACTATCACTAAGACAGACCCTATGGAGTATTTACCTGATATGGAAACAACAGCTTCCGATATCATGAATAATGTCCTGGAACTCCGAACTAATTATGAACCGGCAAAATACACAACCCAGGATGTCGTAAGTGCCTTAAACAAAAATACCCGCAGCTTATCTGATTTTGCAGCGCTTCTTTCGCCGGCGGCATTGCCATTCTTAGAAGAGATGGCTGCTTGCGCGCAACGTGAAACCCAAAAGCATTTCGGCAACTCCGTGTCACTCTTCACCCCGCTCTATATCTCCAATTATTGTGAGAATTACTGTTCCTACTGCGGGTTCAACTGCCATAACCAGATTAAGCGTGCCAAGCTTACACTCGCCGAAATCGAAGATGAGCTGAAAACGATTGCCGCCAGCGGTCTGGAAGATATCCTGCTGCTGACCGGCGAATCGCGCTCGCGTTCCGGTCTTGAGTATATCGGTGAAGCAGTCCGTTTGGCCTCGAGTTATTTCAAACTGGTCGGCATCGAAATTTATCCCCTGAATACCGACGAATATGCCTATCTGCAAGATTGCGGTGCCGACTACGTCTGCGTCTATCAGGAAACATATGATCCTGAGCGTTATGAACAAGTACATTTAAGCGGCCACAAACGTGTTTATCCTTACCGGTTCAACGCCCAGGAACGAGCCTTGCGCGGCGGTATGCGCAGTGTTGCCTTCGGTGCCCTGCTCGGCCTTGCTGATTTCCGTAAAGACGCTTTTGCGACTGGTGCCCATGCCTTCCTGCTCCAAAAGAAATACCCGAAGGCTGAAATATCTTTTTCCCCGCCCCGTCTGAGACCATTTATTAATAATGCTGAGGAAAATCCTAACGATGTGCATGAACCGCAACTATTGCAAGTAATGCTGGCTTATCGTCTTTTGCTGCCTTTTGCCGGTATCACGATTTCTACCCGCGAAAGAGCTGGTTTCCGTGATAACGTCGTCGGTATGTGCGCGACCAAGATTTCAGCCGGTGTCAAAGTAAGCGTTGGCGGCCATGAAGAAGAAGCCAAAGGCGATGAGCAGTTCCTGATTGCCGATCCGCGCAGCGTGCAGGAAATCCATAATATGCTGCTGGCGAACGGCTTACAGCCCGTTTACACCGATTACATCCGTGTCTAAAAGGAGAAACAAGTATGACGATCTGTGTTACCAACCGCCTTTTATGTCAGGAAGATTTTTTACTGCGTCTCAGTCTGATTTTACAGAATCACCCTCAAGCTGTATTGCTGCGGGAAAAAGATCTGACCGCATCTGAATACGAAGCTTTGGCTGCTGTCTGTCAAAAAATCTGCTTGCGCCACAAGGTGCCTCTGATCATACACGGTCATCCGTCTATAGCCAGGAAACTAAGGATAAAAATGCTCCATCTTCCCCTGTCCCAATTCCTGGAGCAGCATGTGCAGCTTACTGATTTCCCGCAAATCGGTGTCTCTGTGCATAGCGTGGAAGAAGCCGTCCAAGCAGAAAAACTCGGCGCCGGTTATCTTATTGCCGGGCACATTTTCCCTACGGCCTGTAAAGCTCTTCTGCCGGCCCGCGGCCTTTCTTTTTTGCAAAATGTCTGCCAAGCTGTGCATATTCCGGTTTATGCCATCGGTGGTATCCTGCCGGAACACTTTGACCTGCTGCAGGCTACTGGCGCGGCTGGTTGCTGTCTGATGTCCTCTTTGATGATCTGTCCGCCAGATAAAATACCTTCCTTATGCCAAAATACAAACAGCCAGGAGTCTTAAGACTCCTGGCTGTTTAAAAATATGCCTTAAAAATTGTTTCGATCGGTACCCATTCTTCGTTGGTCGGCCTGCCGCAATCGGCTTTTTCCTGCAGATTGTACAGACACTGCCTGAGATATCTGTCGTTATGCCAATCTTTGAAAATATCTTCGTAGCTTACAGCTTGCGGTTCACCGAGAAACCTATAAAGCTCCGCCAACTTCACTTTATCATACTTTAGCTGGCGTCGATCCATTTCAGCGGTGACTGCCTGCAAATAAGCTGCTAGATGTGTCAACGGATATTCCTGCACCTTATTGACCAGTATGTGGTTCGGCGTGCCCTTTTTCCTGATTTCACTGGCCACCAGGAATACTTCCCGATACTGTCCTCTCAACTGCAAAGCTGGCAAATATGGAATTAAGGCTTTGTGCCATAATCTCATAGGCTTTCACTTCCTGCTAAATGATAGGCTCGCTGGTAGGTTCAGCGTCAATCATCGGAGTCTCGGCATCAGCAGTTGCTTCTTCTTTCTCTTCTGCCGGCTTGCCGGTCAGAATTTCCATGAATTCAACACCGGTAATGGTTTCTTTCTCCAACAGGAAGGCTGCCAGCTCGTGCAGTTTATCTTTATTTTCTTCCAGAATATGCAGCGCTTTATCGTGCGCAGCTTTAATAATGGCAAGAACTTCACTGTCTATTTTCGCCGATGTTTCCGCAGAACAAGTCAGGGAAGTGTCGACTCCCAGATAAGGATTATTGAGAGTTTCCAGTCCCATCATATCGAATTCCTTGCTCATGCCAAGGCGGGTAACCATTGCTCTTGCCATACGTGTAGCCTGCTCAATATCATTCGCGGCACCGCTGGTGATCGTGCCGAAAATAGTTTCTTCTGCCGCACGGCCGCCTGTGATGGTTGCTATCTTATTAAAAGCTTCTTCCTTCGTCATCAGCACGGTTTCTTCTTCAGCCACCTGCATCGTGTAGCCGAGAGCACCGGAGGTACGAGGAATGATCGTTATCTTATGTACCGGGGCCGACTCTGACTGCTTGGCGGCAACGAGAGCGTGACCGATTTCATGGTAAGCGATGACTTTCTTTTCTTTTGGTGAAATTACTGCGCCTTTACGCTGATAACCGGCAATAACGACTTCCACCGATTCTTCGAGGTCACTCTGAATGACATACTCGCGTCCCATTTTGACTGCACGCAGGGCAGCTTCGTTGATGATGTTAGCGAGCTCCGCGCCCGAAGCACCGCTCGTCGCTCTTGCAATTGCATTGAAGTCGATGCCTTCGCCCAGCTTGATATTCGCGGCATGCACACGCAGAATAGCTTCGCGTCCCTTGAGGTCCGGTAGTTCTACCGGTATGCGCCTGTCGAAACGACCCGGACGCAGGAGTGCTTTATCGAGTGTTTCCGGTCTGTTGGTCGCAGCGAGGATAACAACACCTTTGCTGCTGTCGAAACCATCCATTTCGGACAGTAATTGGTTCAGTGTCTGCTCTCTCTCGTCATTGCCGCCGAACTGGCCGCTGTTACGTTTCTGGCCGATAGCATCAATCTCATCGATAAAAACGATACAAGGGGCTTTTTCCTGGGCCTGCTTGAAAAGGTCACGCACACGCGCAGCACCCATACCAACGAACATTTCGATGAACTCAGAACCGGAGATAGAGAAGAAAGGTACTTTTGCCTCGCCGGCTACTGCTTTGGCGAGCAGTGTCTTACCTGTGCCAGGAGGTCCTACGAGTAAGGCACCTTTCGGCATGTTTGCACCAATCTTTTTGTACTTATCAGGATTATGCAGGAAATCAACCAATTCCATCAAGGCTTCCTTGGCTTCATCCTGTCCTGCCACATCGACAAAGCTTTTGCCTGTCTGTGCTTCTACATAGACTTTGGCATTGCTCTTGCCAAAACTCATGGCATTGCCGCCCATCCTATTCCCCATGTAGCGCATGAAGAGCTGTCCCAGAATGAAAAAGATAATTATTGGGAAAACCCAGTTAGTGAAGAAGTTGGCAAGCGGTGAACTTTCTTTCGGAATTACCTGTGAAAATTCTACCTTACTTTTCACCAGACGGTTAACGAGGTCTGGATCCTCAATACGTCCTGTTACATAAATAGTTTTATCCGTATCGTCTTTGGCGACCACAGCAATTTTTGTCGATGTTATCTCAACCTTAGATACTTGTCCTTCATCAACCTTCTGCAAAAAATTACCATAGGAAATTTCTTGAACTTTAGGGCTGAAGTACATCGGCGTGATGACCGCATTAAAGAGATAAATCATCAGAATTGCTACCAGATAATAATAAATTAAAGGCTTTTTCGGGCCTTTGCGTTCTTCCATACAAATTTCCCTCTGCTTTCTTGAAGCTAAAATATAATCATTAGTTAATAGAATTGATACTTACATAATACTTCGAATTTTAAGTTTACACAAGCAAAAAATACGTGAACAAAAATAAAACAACCCTCTGCCAAATAGGCAGAGGGTCGTATCATCTTATATTAAAATTTAACCTATCTCACCAGCGAGTTCTGTCCCGCGGACCTTAAGCGGACGATTATTGTCGTCTACCATGACCACTTTGGGCACGCAGGCTTGCGCTTCTTCCGGCGTCATCATCGCATAAGCAATAATAATTACCTTATCACCGACAGTAACTTTGCGCGCTGCCGCACCGTTCAAGCAGATAACTCCTGAATCCGGCTCACCTTCGATGACGTAAGTCTCCAGGCGGGCGCCGTTATTATTATCAACTATTTGCACGCGTTCACCTGGCAGGATACCTGCAAGCTTCATCAGGGTTGAGTCAATCGTAACCGAACCCATATATTCAAGATTAGCCTCTGTAACGGTGGCTCTGTGGATTTTACCGTGGAACATGTTGTAAAGCATTATTTTACCTCCAAAACAATATTGTCTATTAATCGTGTTGCACCGAATTTAACCGCCAGTGCAAGCAGATTCTCACCACTTAATGGTCTCTGGCATTCATTCAGATCCGGCATCTGATAAATTTCTACATAGTCGATGTCAGCCATCGGTTCTGTTTTGATCATCGCGGTTGTTGCCGCTGTCAGTTTCTGAGGATCGCGTTCACCGGCAGCAAATAATTCTTTGGCATGCTGCAGGCTCTTGGAAAGAATCAGCCCTGCCTGGCGTTCCTCGGCAGACAGATAAGTATTGCGCGAGCTCTTGGCAAGACCGTCGGCTTCACGCACGATCGGCATAATTCTCAGCTGCAGATTGAAGAACAAGTCTTTGACCATACGTTTTAAAACCTGTACCTGCTGGGCATCCTTCTGACCGAAATAGGCTCTGTCAGGCTGAACAAGGTTAAATAGCTTGCTCACTACGGTAGTAACGCCGCGGAAATGAATCGGCCTCGACCTGCCGCAAAGAACTTTGGTTATACCACCGGTAACTTCAACCCAGGTCATGTCGTCGCTAGGGTACATCTCCTTCGGTGATGGAGCAAAAACGATATCGGCACCCTGAGCTTCCGCCAATTGGCAGTCGGCATCAAGTGTACGCGGATAACTGTCGAGATCTTCATTCGGTCCGAACTGCGTCGGATTAACGAAAACGCTGACTACTACAACGTCGTTTTCCTGGTTTGCTGCTTTAATAAGAGATGCATGCCCCTCGTGCAGTGCACCCATCGTCGGTACGAGACCGATAGTTTTGCCTGCGTTTTTGGCAATGGCTAGTTCATCTCTGAGTTCTTCTACTATTTTACATAGAATCATGAATTTTCCCCTCTAACTTGTTAGTATAATTTTTCCAATACTTCGTCATCTATTTTGAAAGTATGCTCCGGTGCCGGGAAACTGCGGTCACGAACATCACTGATATATTCCTCAACTGCACCGACGATTTCCTGATGCAGATTACGGTATTTTTTCACAAATTTCGGTGTAAAACCATTTGAAAAGCCAAGCAGGTCATTGCAAACCAATACCTGACCATCGCAGCCATTGCCGGCGCCGATACCGATAGTCGGGACGGAAATCATTGCGCTGACTTTGGCAGCCAGTGCCGCTGGTACGCATTCGAGCACGATACTGAAAGCACCAGCTGCTTCGAGGGCTTTGGCATCATCCACGAGTTTCTGTGCTGCGGCTACATCCTTGCCCTGTACTTTGAAACCACCGAATTGATTAACAGACTGCGGTGTCAGGCCTATATGACCCACAACCGGTATACCGGCTGTAACCATTTTTTTGACTAGCGGACAAATTTCGCTGCCGCCTTCAAGTTTAATAGCCGTACAGCCGCCTTCCTTCAGGAAACGTCCGGCATTAACCAACGCTTCCGCTTCGCTCGCCTGATAACTCATAAATGGCATATCACCAACAACCAGCGCACATTTCGTACCGCGGACAACGGCCTGTGTATGGTGAATCATCGCATCCATCGTTACCGGAATAGTAGAACTGTAGCCAAGCATTACATTACCAACAGAGTCTCCGACCAAGATCATATCAATGCCAGCCTCATCCACGTTACGGGCCATGGCAAAATCATAGGCCGTAATCATGGTGATTGGTCTGCCTTCCTCTTTCATTTGTCGGATCGTACTGATTGTAATTGGTTTTCTTTCCATTTGTTGTAAGCCTCCCTATTATTAATGAAACGTTTTATTGGAGTGCACTTGTAAGTGCCTCAGCCTGTCCGGCATCAATGCTGCCATTAGCTTTGGCTAGACAAATCGTTTCTCTGCCAAGTGCTTTATATACTTCCGCAATTGTGGGCGACAACACCGCCAGATGTGCTCTGACCGTATTGATATCGCCACGGGCAATAGGTCCTGTCAATGCCTCCCGCGCCAATCTACTCTGGTGCAAATTGCTTGCTGTACCGTCAAAGAGCGGAAGCAGTGCTGCCAAACCTGCTTCCGGCGTTGGTGTCCATTTACTCATCAATTCCTGAGCTACCGCCATCGCCGCCACCACATAGTTAGAGGCGAAGCAAGCCGCAGCGTGGTAGGCTTTACGTTCTTCAGCCGGCACCAGAAAAACTTGTGCGCCCAGCAATCCAGCAAGTGCCTCCCCTGTCTGACGTGCTTTAGGCGTACCGTCCAGAGCCATATAAATACCTTGAAAGGAAACATTGGCCGATGTAAAACTCTGCAAAGGGTGCAAGCTGCCGATCTCCGCTCCTAATTTCTTCAGCGGCGCCAACTCTTCCCAGCCCAAAGATCCGCTGCAATGCAAAAACGTCTTGCCCTGCAAAATATTCTTGCTGTCTGGATTGGTGAATGCCAGTCCCATTCGATTAGCGACCGGCTCTACCAACCTATCAGGTACGGTCAGAAAAATTACGTCACTGGCAGCCGCTAATTCCTCATTGCTCCCAAACCCTTTTACACTGAATTTGGCTGCTGCTGCTTTCGTACTATCTTCTGTACCTGCTGTCAGGCCGGCAATAGCAGCGCCAGCAGACAACAAACTTTTGCATAAAGCTCCTCCGACTTTGCCTGCGCCGATAATACCTATTCTCATCAAGCACCTCCCTTATCGCCGGACACAAAAAAACGCACCCCAGCCGGAGTGCGTAGTTAAACAAATAGTTATTGTGTCTACGTCCCGGTCTTAAAGATCCAAGCGATATTGACATATTTTTCTTATGCTGGCCAGTTTTCCGTTTTGCAGTGAAGCGCCGAAGCTACCTCCCGCCGGTACTTACTAACCAACGCAGGTAAATGATACCATACTAATTTTCGGATTGCAAGAAAAAAGTTAATAATGAAAAATACTATTATTTACAGGTAATGTATTATAAAAAAGTAAAGTTTGTTACATTTGGCAAGCGGTAAAGACGCAATGGGCTTGCTGCGCATCAGCAACCGACTGTTTGCAGGCGAATTGTCCCGTGTGAGCAGTGCGATGAACTCTTCAGGTCTTACCAGTGACATAGGTATTTGACGAGGGGTAAAGACGCGACGGGCTTCTTGCAGACGAATTGTCGCGTATGAGCAGTGCGAGGAGCCCTTCAGGTCTTACCAGTGACATAGGTATGTGACGATGGGTAAAGACGCGACGGGCCTGCTGCACATCAGCGACCGGCTGCTTGCAGACGAATTGTCGCGTGTGGAAGCGGCCAGAGGAGCCCTTCACCCCTCGCCATAAACAGCACTTTCTATAAGTATCGGTTGTAGGTTTTAATGTTAACAACGAAACACTCTATATTGGACAAGGAGTAAAGACGCGACGGGCTTGCTGCACATCAGCGACAGCTGAGTTGTCGCGTGTGGAAGCAGCCAGAGGAGCCCTTCAGGTCTTACCAGTGACATAGGTATTTGACGAGGGGTAAAGACGCGACGGGCTTGCTGCACATCAGCGACCAGCTGTTTACAGCTGAGTTGTCGCGTGTGGAAGCAGCCAGAGGAGCCCTTCACCCCTTGTCAAATGTGAAACATTCTAAATGCATCGCTCTCTAAGGTTTTAATCTTTGGTATTTTGTACCTTGTAGTATTATCCACTGACAGATATAATGAAGAAAATATGATATGGTGAGGTGTTTAGCTATGCCCTTTGTCAACATCAAAATAACCAAAGAAGGCGATGTCACCCCTGAAAAGAAAGCCGCACTCATTAAGGGAGCTACCCAGCTACTCGTCGATGTGCTCGGCAAAAATCCTGCCACTACAGTCGTCATCATCGAAGAAGTCGAGACAGACAACTGGGGCATCGGCGGCGAAAGCATCACTAACCGTCGCAAGGCAGGCAAGTAAACAAGTATGTACGTATGCAAAAAAGGTTGGTTCACAAAAGTGAACCAACCTTTTTGTTTGTCCCAATGAGCGCTAGCCGAAGGATCTTATGTTTTTATTATTTAGGGGCAGCAACTATATTACGCAGTTTGCCGATACCTTCAATTTCCACGACTACTTCGTCGCCGACTTTCATCGCACTGGTTCCAAAAGGTGTACCGGTTAAAATCAAATCGCCGGCATCTAACGTCATGCTCTTCGAAATATAGCTGACTATCTCATACGGATTATACACCATGTCACTGGTACGGGCATCCTGTTTCAGTTCCCCGTTCAGATACAATTTGATGGATAAATCTTCTGGATCCAGCTGAGTTTCCAGCCACGGTCCCAAAGGACAGAAAGTGTCAAAGGATTTACTGCGCAGCCATTGGCCTTCACGCAGCTGCAAATCCCTTGCTGTCACATCGTTGGCGCAGGTATAACCAAGAATATATTTATGCGCTTCTTCCGGTGAAACGTCCTTCATTTTCTTTTTGATGACAATGCCAAGCTCTGCTTCGTGAAAAAGCAGATTGGTCTGGGGCGGATAGATGATGGCAGCGTCAGGACCGATTACGGTGTGCGCGGCTTTAGTGAAAAGAATCGGCTCCGGCGGAACCTCCATGTTAATTTCTTTAGCATGCTCCCGGTAATTCAAACCAACGCAGATAATCTGCTTAGGTACGCAAGGTGCCAGAAGTTGTACTTGTGACAGAGGGAATACTTCATCAGTAAGCTGCCAGAAGGTATCAAGAGAACCATAGACTGTCCTTACTGTATCACCCTCAATAATCCCTATTTTTGCCCTGTTATTGACTTCAAACCTAATACATCTCATCCCGACACCTTCACTCTTCCATAATTTTCATTTGTCTTTCTTTGAAATAAACAGGAACCAGTCCAGCCTTGTCCGCTATTTTCTTAGCAACAGAAAGACGTCTGCCGACGTGCTCCTTGTAGTGAGCATCCGAACCGAGCGAAACATATTTGCCGCCTAACTGCTGGTAACGCTGGTAAAGAACCTGCAAGGTTTCGATTGCTTTCGGCGAATCGAGGCGTCTGGTATTTATTTCTAAAACTTTACCGCCATTAATAAGCATCTTGAAAAGCTCATCCCACAGAGCAGGAAATTCTTCATAGTATAGTTCCTGGTCTTCATAAGGCATATAGCGGCTGATATAGTCTATGTGGCCAAAAATGTCAAAGTCGCTGTACAGGCTCAGATTGGCAATAGAATCCTCCAAAAATTCCTGTAAAGCTTCTTTTTTAGTCAAATCCCTGTAGGACGCCGGCTCGTAGAGATCCCTTCCATTGACGCAATGCATGGAAGCAATCACGCAGTCAAAAGGATGCGCACTGATCAGCGCCTCATCTTTATTGACAATATGTTTCTGCATGCCGACTTCGATTCCCAGAAGCACCTGATCCGACCTATAAATATTGAATTGTCTGAAGTAGTCATCAACATCAAACAAAAAGGCATAGGGGTTCGTGGGATAATCATAATCCCAGTGTTCAGTGACGATTATGCCTACTTTGCCTCTGTGCGCTTCCTGGATGGCTTCACTGATCTTCATTGATGAATCTGTCGAATAATCACAATGCATATGCGAATCAAAAAGCATTTTCTTTTCTCCCTTGCTGGCGATACCTTATTATAACAAATTTTTCTAAAAATGCACGCAATTTAATTAAAAAGGTAGTGAGGCCAAAGCCACACTACCTTGTGTGTTAAACATTGAAACGGAACTCGACAACATCGCCGTCCTGCATAACATAATCCTTGCCTTCAAGACGGACCAGACCTTTTTCACGCGCTGCCGCTTTGGAGCCGCAGGCGACCAGATCATTATATGAAACTATTTCTGCTCTGATAAAGCCTCTTTCAAAATCCGTATGAATCTTACCGGCTGCCTGTGGCGCTTTGGTCCCACGCACAATGGTCCAGGCGCGCACTTCGATTTCGCCGGCAGTTATGTACGTCATCAAGCCAAGCAATTTGAAACCTGCTTTAATGATCCTGTTGAGGCCTGGTTCTTCCAGACCTGCCATAGCCAAAAATTCTTGTGCCTCATCTTCCGGCAGTTCGGCAATTTCAGCTTCCATTTTGGCGGAAACAGCAATCGACTCTGCGCCTTCTTCAGCGGCATATTTTTGGACGGCCTGCACGAAAGGATTCTTCTCGGCATGTGCAACTTCGTCTTCGGCCACATTAGTAATGTACAGGATAGGTTTCAACGTCAAAAGCTGTAAAGCTTTCGCGAATTCCTTCTCTTCATCAGTTAAAGCAAGGCGGCGCGCAGGAATTGCCTCGCCCAGACCTGCCAATACTTTTTCCAAAGCAGCTTTTTCAAGCGGCACCTTTTTATCGCCGGTTTTCAGCAGTTTGCCAAGACGTTCGATGCGCTTTTCAACACTCTCCATGTCTGCCAGGCAAAGCTCGGTATTAATTATTTCAATGTCACGCAAAGGATCGATCGTGCCTTCCACGTGGGTAATATTGCCATCTTCAAAACAACGCACGACCTGAGCAATGGCATCAACTTCGCGGATATGTGCCAGGAATTTATTGCCAAGTCCCTCACCGGTGGAGGCGCCTTTGACTAACCCTGCGATATCGACAAAACGCATGGCAGCCGGCACTATCTTCTTCGCTTTAACCATATCACTTAAAACTTTTAAACGTAGATCAGGCACATCAACAACGCCGACATTCGGCTCTATAGTACAAAATGGATAATTGGCAGCTTCTGCGCCGGCTTTGGTAATAGCATTAAACAACGTGCTCTTGCCAACATTCGGCAAACCAACAATCCCTACTTCTAAATTCGTGCTCACTAACATCTCTCCTTAAATTTTATCTGATATATAATTTTACTTCATTGAAGGATATTGTGCAACACTTGGAACACTTGCATGGTTTCCGAATATAACTCATAAGATATAGCGTCTTAAAACTATGTGTTGGACAAGGGCTAAAGAAGTGACGGGCTTGCTGCACATCAGCGACCGACTGCTTGCAGGCGAATTGTCGCGTGTGGAAGCAGCCAGAGGAACTCTTTGACCCTTGTCATAAATGCAACTCTTATCTATTTCCCGGGAAATACTGAGTCTTCAGATTTTTTTATATTCTTTCAGCTGCAGCGTGTAAAACGCGAGGCTGAGCCATTGCCCGAACTTGTAGCCAACGTTGTGAGTCACCCCTGCTAGTTCAAAGCCGAGTTTTTCACAAAGTTTCTGGCTGGCTGCGTTACCATAACTGATGCAAGCCAGTGCAGTATAGAGCTCATAGCTCTCCAGTTCCTTAAGCAGTGTTTTCATGATCTCCATGCCGCGGCCGCCGCCACAATGTGCCTGGTCAAAATAGGCGGACAATTCCACGGAAATATTGAATGCCTCCCTCTCACGGAACTTGCCGGCATATGCATAACCTATGACTTCTCCGTTTTCTTCATAAACCAGCCAGGGAAATTGGACAGATATTTTATTGATCCTTCTCAGCATCTCCGCTTCATCGGGCAGAGTAATCTCATAAGTAATCGTAGTGTTGGCTACATACCAACTATATATTTCCGCAATTCTTTTAGCATCCTCCGGACGTACGGGACGAATCATTAAAACACCCCCATTAATTTTTCGTTTTGTAGAAGTATAAAAAAGAACCCCGATCAACGGCCTTTAATAAGAACCATATCCCGGGGTTTAGGCAGGGCAGATAGAAAAACAGCAGGAATATTAAAGCATGTTTTCAGGGTTAGCAGATTCCAGAATGCATTTGACACCTTTTTCAAACTTTGGACGAGGAATCATCACGAAGCGACCACATCCACGACATTTCAGACCGAAATCGATGCCGGTGCGTGTGATAACCCATTCATAAGATCCGCAGGGGTGCGCTTTTTTCATGCGAACTATATCGCCAACTGAATATTGTACTTTATCCATAAATAACTCATTTACCGGTAGATTTGACGGTGCTGATATCTTTAATGGTGTACCCTGCTTGCCTGATTTCTTCAATCACATCCAAGCCATGCGTCAGATCTGCACGAATCATTATTTCTGCGCTATCTGGCCCCTTTGTACGCGTTACAGCTGAAATAATATTAATACCGCGTTTTTTGAAAATGCCGGCGATGTCAGCAAGAACGCCAACCTGGTCTGTAGCATCTACCGTAATTTTGGTAGAAGTCTTGGCAAACCCCATAATATCCACAAATGCTTTGAATATGTCGCTATCCGTAATAATACCGCAGAGCTTGTTATCAATATCAACAACAGGCAAAGCGCCAATCTTATTAGTATATAGTTGGTAAGCAGCTTCTTCAATTTCAGCTGTGTCATTGACAGTGATTACTGTCTTCGTCATGACGTCTCTGACTTTTAATTTGGAAAGAAGATAATTAGCCTCGAATTTTGAAAGTGTGGTAGCTTCAGAAGGTTCACTGCGTCCTACGTCACCATCAGTGATAATGCCCTTAATTCTCTTGATATCGTCAACAACCGGTATCCTTCTGATGTTTTTATCCCGCATTAATTCGCGCACTTCCAGAATTGTTTTGTCTTCCTCAGTAGTAATTACGCATGGTGTCATTAATTCTCTGACGATCATTAAAACCACTCTCCTTTGTGCTTGGTTAACCGCCTAAATACGCCTTACGGACAGCTTCGCTACTGGCCAGTTCTTTAGCGGTTCCAGCCAATGCAATACGACCAGTTTCCAAAACGTAAGCTTTATCTGCAATGGACAATGCCATATTTGCATTCTGCTCTACCAAAAGAACAGTTGTGCCACTTGCGTTGATTTCTTGAATAATATGGAAGATTTCTTTAACCAACAGTGGTGCGAGACCCATGGAAGGTTCATCAAGAAGCAAGAGGCGCGGACGTCCCATCAAGGCACGGCCCATAGCGAGCATCTGCTGTTCACCACCGGACAATGTACCGGATACCTGGTCTTTACGTTCCAACAGTCTCGGGAATTTTTTGAAGACATCTTCAAGATCCCTGGCAATTTCATCTTTGTCGCTGCGCAGGTAAGCACCCAGCTCCAGATTTTCCATAACGGTCATGTTCGCAAATACACGGCGACCTTCCGGAACCTGACAAAGACCCATGCCAACTATCTTATGTGCCGGCATGCCTTCAATATGGTTGTCCTCAAATAATATTGAACCATTTTTTGGTTTCAAAAGGCCGGAAATAGTACGCAGAGTAGTAGATTTGCCTGCACCATTCGAGCCAACCAAAGTAACGATTTCTCCTTTGCCAACCTGAATGCTGACTCCCTTAATGGCGTGAATAGCACCATAATAAACATCAATATTATCGACTTTTAGCATTATGATACCTCCTCGCCTAAATATGCTTCGATTACGCGTTTATTATTTTTGATTTCTTCCGGAACTCCATTAGCGATACAGAAGCCGTATTCCAGAACATAGATTCTTTCGCAAACATTCATGACGAGGCTCATATCATGTTCAATCAAAAGGATGCTGAGCTTAAATTCATCACGGATCCATCTGATCATTTCCATCAATTCATGAGTTTCTTGCGGATTCATACCGGCAGCCGGCTCGTCCAGAAGCAAAAGCTTTGGTTGAGTTGCCATAGCGCGGGCAATTTCCAGGCGGCGTTGTTCACCATAAGGAAGGTTTTTAGCTAGTTCATGAGCTTTGCCATCAAGTTTAAAAATCTTGAGCAATGACATTGCCTTATTAGTTATTTCTTCCTCTTCGTTAAAATACCTGCCAAAACGCAAGACTGCTTCCGGCAAAGAATATTGAACGTGCATATTGTAAGCAATTTTTACATTGTCGATAACGGAAAGCTCAGAGAACAACCTGATATTCTGGAAGGTACGAGCCATACCCATCGCGGTTACCTGATAAGGTTTTTTGCCGTTAACCAGATTGCCTTCAAAAGTGATTGTGCCATCTGTCGGTTCATAAACACCGGTGAGCATGTTGAAAGCGGTAGTTTTACCGGCGCCGTTAGGCCCGATCAAGCCGATCAGCTCACCTTTATTGATTTCCATGGAAAAGTTGGAAACGGCACGCAGACCGCCGAATACCATTGATACGTTATTTACCTTCAGCAGTTCTTCCACTGTTGTCGCCTCCTAACTTAAACATTTTGAGGCTCAGTTCTTTGTTGCCGAACAAGCCTTGTGGGCGGTAAAGCATCAAGACAATCAAAGTGATTGAGTAGATGACCATACGCCATTCAGGATATTCTGCCAGGAAGGCTGAAATACCGGTTAGAAGAACAGCACCTGTGATAGCGCCGCTCATGCTGCCCAAGCCGCCTAAAACAACCATGGTCAGGATGTCGAAAGACCGCATGAAAGTAAAGGAAGCCGGATGAGCAATATAGAAATAGTGGGAGAACAATACGCCGGCAGTGCCTGCGAAGGCAGCGCCGATAGTAAAGGCCATGACTTTATATTTAGTTGTATCAATACCCATCGTTTCAGCGGCAATTTCGTTTTCACGAATTGCCAGGCAAGAACGTCCGGGAGCTGAATTGATGAAGTTCTTGATAAAGAAGATGACGAAGACGCCTACCCAGAATACCCAGGCAAAATTTGTTTCACGTGGAATACCCATGAGACCGGAAGCACCGCCGACATACTCGATATTGAGAATACAGATGCGGATGATTTCGCCAAGACCCAAAGTAGCGATAGCCAAATAGTCACCATTTAGGCGCAGCGTTGGCAAACCAATCAGGAAGCCAAGAGCACCTGCACAAAGAGTACCTACAACAAGTGCAAGTTCATATGGCAGGCCCAGTTTAACAGTTACAATAGCACCCGTATAGGCGCCCACTGCCAGGAAGCCTGCGTGACCAATAGAGAACTGACCGGTATAGCCGTTGATCAGGTTCAGGCTGACTGACAGGATAATATTAATCCCGATCAGGACTATGTTCAGTTCCCAGAATGGCCCGATAATGTCAAACGTCATCATGAGCTGCATAACAGCGAACAAAACAAAACAACCCAATAGGGACATGATGTCTTGTTTTCTAATTTTATTCATCACTGTCACCTACACTTTCTCACGGATATTTTTGCCCAGAAGACCTGCTGGCTTATAGAGCAATATCAGAATCAGGATACCAAAGGCTGCGGCATCACGGAAGGTTGATGAGAAGAAGCCGCTGACCATTGCTTCGACAACACCCATGATAATGCCACCGAGCATAGCGCCCGGGATAATACCGATACCACCCAGAACTGCGGCAACGAAGGCTTTCATACCAGGCATCATACCCATCAAAGGATCGATAGAATTGTAATAGATGCCTACCAATACACCTGCTGCTGCTGCTAAGGAAGAACCAAGTGCAAAGGTCATGGAAATAACCTTGTCAATATTGATTCCCATCAGCTGTGCTGCATCCATATCAAAGGAAACAGCGCGCATTGCCTTACCAGCTTTGGTATGGTTAACGATATAGGTCAAGCCAGCCATCAATACCAGTGCGCTGACCAGAATAACGATTTGCTGGCTGTTAATTACCAAACCGGCAAAATTATAAATAGTTCCTTCAAAAACCGCCGGAAAAGTGCGAGGTTGAGGTGTAGCTATCAAAATCATACCATATTCCAAGAAGAAAGATACGCCGATTGCCGTAATCAGAATGGCAATACGCGGTGCATTACGCATCGGACGATATGCCACACGTTCAATAACAATACCGGCTACCGCGGCTGCTGCCATGGCAAAAATAAGCGCAGGCAAAAAAGAAAACCCAAACATTGTAGTTGCTACAAAACCGAAATAAGCACCAAGCATGTAAATATCGCCGTGAGCGAAGTTTATCAGCTTGATAATACCATAAATCATTGTGTAACCAAGCGCAATCAAGGCATAAATGCTGCCTAACGAAACACCGTTAATCAATTGCTGCGCAAATTGGTGCAAAAATGATCCCATATCCATAAAATTTAGCCCCCTGCCTAAAAAATAACTTTAGTGGGTCGTGTTATGCACGGCCCACTGAATAAAATCAAGGATTAATCTTGGTTTTGAAAACCTGTGCTCCATCTTTGTATTCGATGATAACAGCACTCTTAACCGGGTTGTGTTGTGCGTTGAACGTTACGTTACCGGAAACACCGCTGAAGCCGGCTGTTTTTGCCATTGCATCTTTAATCTTCACGGTATCTACTGCATTGGCAGTCTTGATTGCATTGATTACGAGAAGTGCGGAATCATAAGCAAGAGCTGCGAAAACGTCAGGTTTTTCATTGTAAGCTTTTTGATAAGCTGCAACGAAATCCTTGTTCAGTTGAGAGTCATCATCAGGTGAATACAAGCTTGAGAAGTAAGTATTGTTCAAAGCTGCTTTGCCTGCAATTTCAGGAAGCTTTGCGCTATCCCAGCCATCGCCGCCTGCCATAGGAACATTCAATCCCATTTCGCGAGCTTGTTTAACGATCATGCCTACTTCCTGATAGTAGCCAGGAACATATATCATATCCGGATTAGAAGCTTTAATCTTTGTCAAAGTTGCTTTGAAGTCAGTATCTTTTTGGAGATAAGATTCTTCAGCAACAATCTTGCCGCCGCCCTTAGTGAAGGCTTCTTTGAAGAACTGTGCCAGTCCTTTTGCATAATCTGAAGAATTATCTACCAGAATTGCAACGTTTTTAGCGTTAATCTTATCCTTAGCAAAGGTAGCCATTACAGTACCTTGGAAAGGATCGATAAAGCAGGCGCGGAACATGAAATCTTTTGTTTTGCCGTCTTTATCAACTGTTACATTCGGGTTAGTACCCATTGGTGTGATTGCCAAAACTTTAGCACTGGTGTTGATTGAAGTTGCTGCAATTGAAGCTGATGATAGGTTCGGGCCGATAACGGCGATAACCTTGTCTTGCGCTATCAGTTTTTGCATAGCATTGGTTGCTTCGGCTGCTTCTGATTTGTTATCGGCAACTACAAATTCAATCTTTTTGCCGAGTACGCCGCCTTTAGCATTTGCTGCGTCAATCGCAAGCTTGATACCATTTTGAGCTGACTTGCCATAGCTTGCGCTGCCGCCGGTCATTTCGAGGTTGCCACCAATCTTAATGGTATCGCCTGACCCCTTTTTGTCGCCGCCGCAACCTGTAAGTGCAGTTGCCAGCAGCATGCCAATACATGCTACCGATAAAACCTTACGCATTTTTTTCATTTGTCTTTCCCCTCCAATGTTTTTAATGAAGAAAATTTATCATCAATCCCACCCGTTGTGGCATTCAGCCAGTCTCTCTCTATCGGTTTCAGGATTAATTTCATAATAAAACAAGGTGACTTAGACTAAAAAATAATAAATCCAGCGACGAATCGAAGAAAGCTTCAATCCGGCGCTGGATTGAGTGTACTAATAATTTAAGACTAGAGCGTGATCTTTTCTTTAAAGGTCTGTACGCCGTCTTTCAATTCGATAATTACAGCTCCGGAAATCGGGTTGTGTTTATCGTCATAAGTAACTTTACCGGTGGCAACCTGCAGATCCTTGGTTTTAGCCATTTCAGCCGCAACCTTGACACCATCAGTTGTGCCAGCGCGTTTGATAGCTTCAATAACAATCATTGCTGCATCATAGCCATGAATTGCGAAGTTATCTGGTTCAGCATTAAACATTGCTTTGTAGTTCTTGATGAATTTTTGAACGCTTGGTTCTTGGTCTTGTGCAGAATATGCGCTGCAGAAGTAAGTGCCATTAAGAGCAGCAGGGCCTGCGATTTCAGCAAGTTTAGGAGAATCCCAGCCGTCAGAGCCGAGCATTGGGCAAGTCAAACCGATTTCACGAGCTTGTTTAATGATCTTTGCAACTTCTTCATAGTAAGCTGGTACATAGATAGCTTCCGGATTGGTTGCTTTAATCTTAGTTAAAGAAGCTTTGAAGTCAACGTCTTTAGCAAGGAAAGCTTCGCTGGCAACTACCTTGCCGCCGTTCTTTTCCAAAGTCTTGGTAAATACTGCGGTCAGACCTTTGGAATATTCACTGGAAGAATCATAGAGAATTGCAACATTTTTAACCTTCAGGGTCTTATTGGCAAACTCAGCCATTATTTGACCCTGGAAAGGATCGATGAAGCAAGCACGGAATATGAATTGTTTAGTCTTTCCATCTTTAACAGTAATATTTTCTGCTGTAGCAACAGGTGCCATTAAAGGAATTTTATTATCAGTAACGATCTGAGAGGCAGCAGCTACAGAGCCGCTTGTTGCAGGTCCGATAATAGCAACTGCTTTGTCTTTAGTTACCAATTTGGTTACTGCGTTACCTGCTTCAGAAGGCTCGGACTTAGTATCACTTTCAACAAGTTTAATCTTCTTGCCATTAATGCCGCCAGCTTTATTTACTTCCTCTACTGCCATCTTAACACCGGATAAAGTTGACTTACCATAGTTGGCCACGCCACCGGTCAATTCGAATGCTGCACCAATAACTATTTCGTTACTATTGGCTGCATCTTTCTTTTTGTCACCACCGCAACCTGCGACAACGGAAGTCATAAATACTGCCGTACAGGCTACGCCGACAATTTTTTTCCAAGATTTCATTTGTTTCACCTTTTCTTTCCCCTGTTCGTTTTTGATTGCAATTAGTGTTTTCATCTGTAAAAACAAAGAAAAGGAAAAACTTACATACTTTTTCCAGTTTTGCAGACAAAAAGACCACCTTGTAATCACTTGCTTTTCATTATATGTAAGACTTCACACTTTTGTCAATGTTTTTTTTGCTTTTTAATACAAAATGAGTAACTTTTTTTGTAAACTTTGTACAATATTTTTCAATTATTTCAAAATGTACACTCAAGTAATACAAATATGTTTATTAAATATTACTTTTTTTGTCAATGCGCTCTATCAGATACATTTAACCTGCTTTTGCAGGTTTTCGTCCAAATAATGCGGACGCTTTGTTGATTATACAGTATTCTGTATTTTTATTATGGAAAATATTGCTTATTTCTTAATTTCCCAAAAACATTAATCTATTTTTGTTTATTTTGCTTTTTGAGGACATTTTGTTCATTTCATGAAGAAATGCAAGCAACTTTCATTTAAACCGGCTTACAGCTGATTTTAGAGGCCGGTTTTTTCACACGCAAAAAAACCGCCTGCAAAGAATTTGCAAGCGGACTGCCTTGATAGTGGCTTATTGAATGTTTTATTTGTTTAAAGCTTCCAGCTCTTCTTTAGACAATGCATAATCTGACTTGCCTTCCTTAATCGGTTTTGCATAACACCTATTTTCATCGCGTCCAAAAATGCTGGAAAAAACTACACCATCTTTTCTTTCATCAAGCAATGCAACTGAGTAACTTAAATCACTGCCGGTATCATCAAAGGCATTAAATCTTACAACCCCAACCTTCTGTACGCAATCCTTTAACTGGTCACGCAGGCCGTTGCAGCGGTCGTTCAATTTTTCCATTTCAATTCTACCGGAACGCACTTCGCTTAAGGTTTCTGTTAAAAGTTCACCGATATCAACATTATCTGTGCCTTGAGTAAAGAAATCATATTTTTCCTGCAGTTTTTTGACTTTCTTCCCTGATCTTATTAACATAACCGCCTGAATAATTATCAGAAGGAGCATCACGGCAATTACAGCCGCAATATTTTCATTGAGCATTAAATTTATATTTTCCATTATTTCCTAGTCTCCTCATTTGAAAAAAGCGAATAGTTCCGTCACAAACCCTGCGGCTATAATGGCTGGCAGCATGTTCGCAATTCTTATTTGTACAAGCTTCAGCATATTCAAACCAATTGCTATGATCAGTATGCCTCCTGTTGCAGTCAACTCTGCCAAAAGTGCCGGCGTCATGATTGCTTCCATAGAACCGGCCAACAATGTAATCGTTCCTTGGTAAATTGCCACGCTGAGCGCAGATAATGCAACGCCAACACCCATATTTGCTGCAAAAATGATTGCTGTTATGCCGTCAAGTATCGATTTGGCATAAAGTGTAGAGGCATCTCCTGTTAAACCTTCCTGAATACTGCCGACAATTGCCATTGCTCCTACGCAGTAAATAAGACTGGTTGCGACAAATCCCTGCCCTATGATTGCTGCCGCACTATTTTTTTCATTATCCTTTGTCAGCTTGGCGCCAATCCAGCTGCCAAAGCGATTCAATGCCTTATCAATATCAAAATACTCCCCTATTATCGACCCAGCCACTAAACTTATAATTACTATAATAATATTATTTGTTTTCATTGCCATCTGGATACCGATAACCGTAACCGATAAACCAATGGCATGCATTATTGTTTCCTGCCACCTGTCAGGCAATCCCTTCCGCAGGACGAGACCTAAAGCCGCGCCGGCAAGAATTGCGGCAGCATTAACAACTGTCCCCATACCGATCATCGCATATTTCCTTTCTGCTAAGACCACCAGTTCATTATTCTCAATTTATAAAAACTCATACATTAAGTTTTTGTATTTTTTTCAAAGAACTATCAAGTGCTTGAGCCCTTTCCTCCAATAATTCGTAAATTCTCTCCAAATCATCCAAGGAATAATACTCTATCTCGATTTTGCCACTTTTCTCAGTCTTTTTGACCACTTTGACCTTAGTTCCTAAAACTGACATCATTTTATTTTGGAAATCAGCGCAAAAAACATCCGGACTTTCTTTCGCCTTGGTCGTTTTAGTCTTTTTAACGCTATTTTCCTTTTTCTCCTGTACCGGTTCATCCTCAATCAAAGATTCAATGTCGCGGCCTTCTTTATATTCTTTGACGACATCCTCTACTTTGCGGACGCTCCAGCCTTTAGTAATTATTGTCTGGGCAAGTAAAATTTGTTTTGCCTCATCTTCTATTACCAATAGCGGTCTTACTTGTCCTAAAGTCAGCTCTTCTTTGGAAATATATTCGCGTATTTTAGCCGGCAGATTCAAAAGCCTGAGGATATTGGTGACTGCTGTACGGCTGCGGCCTAATTTCTTTGCCGCATCAGCCTGTGTCAGCTGCAGTTTGTCCATCATGGCTTTGATACCCTCCGCCTCTTCCAAAGGGTTAAGGTCATGACGTTGAATATTCTCTATCATGGCTACTTCCATCATAGCTTCTTCGTCATAATCGCGTATCACAACCGGTACAGCTTTCAGGCCTGCAGTCTTGGCCGCACGCCAGCGCCTTTCACCGGCAACAATTTCGTAACGATTGCCGCTTTTGCGTACGATAAGCGGCTGGATTACGCCATGTTGTTTGACGGAGTCTACTAACTCCTTCATTTTCTCAGGTTCAAAGACTTTACGCGGTTGATAGGGATTCGGTACTAAGTCCGTTACATCAATTTCTTGTTTAACTTCATTTTCCGCTACTTCTGCACTTACATCTTCGGTGCTGCCGAAAAGAGCCTCCAAGCCTTTGCCCAAACCAGCGCGTTTATTCATCTCCGATAACCTCCTGTGCCAATTCTTGATAAACCTGTGCACCTTTGGACTTGGCATCATAAACAATAACAGGCTGTCCGTGGCTTGGTGCTTCGCTTAATCTGATATTGCGCGGTATTATCGTATTGTACATTTTAGCATTGAAGTATTTCTTTACTTCACCAACAACATCACTGGAGAGATTAGTACGCGCATCAAACATCGTCATAACCGCTCCTTCAAGTTTCAAGGCCGGATTGAGATTGCGTTGTACCAGCTGAATGGTATTCATCAACTGAGTTACGCCTTCCAAGGCATAGAATTCACATTGAATTGGAACCAATACAGAGCTCGCCGCGGTAAGAGCATTCAAAGTTAAAAGTCCTAATGAAGGTGGGCAGTCAATCAATACATAATCATATTCATGTTTAACCCTGTCCAAGGCACGTTTCAATCTGCCTTCCCTGCTCATTACGGAGACAAGCTCGAGTTCGGCACCAGCAAGTTGTATGGTGGCCGGCAGAACCCATAGGTTCTCATATTCGCTCTTCATTATGACTTCTGACATCGGTGTGCCATTAATTAAAACATCATAGATACATTTTTTTATATAATTTTTTTCAAAGCCAAGGCCACTGGTAGAATTGCCTTGTGGATCACTGTCTATCAGTAATACCTTACGGCCCTTAGCTGCCAGGCAAGCTGCCAGGTTTACAGCGGTTGTTGTTTTGCCAACGCCGCCTTTCTGGTTTGCAATGGCGATTACTTTAACCAAGACCATCACCTCTCATTCGTTCCATTAGTTAATATTGTTTTACCGACTACTATATTCTACCATAATTTATGCTTCATATATTAAAAAATATCATTTTGCCAAAGAAAAAAGTCAATGTTTCACGTGAAACATTGACTTTTTGACTTTAGCTTAGTTCTATAAAAGACATTATCAGTGCTATTTTGATTTCTTTGTATTCTTAATATGGAGAGTGACAATAACATCATCACCTTCCAGCTTTTGTTCAACCTTGACCGGAATGCCGGAAACTTCCATATTTTTAGTAATTTGTTTAATGCTATTCAGATAGATCCTGACATCCTGGATAATCATCAATCTCTTGGTTTTCTTAAGCTTAGCAGAATCCTGATGTTCTTCGATATAATGTTCAATGTACTTTTCAGCTTGTCTTACATTGTAACCGTTCTTTGTAATTTCATCAATAACATTAATCTGATCTTCTTCAGTGGTAAGTCTGAGCAAAGCACGCGCATGTCTTTCAGTCAGTCCCTGTTCTTTTAACAGCTTCCTTACCCTCTCTGTCAATTTCAGAAGACGCAGCTTGTTGGCAATAGTAGATTGCTTCTTACCGACACGGCTCGCCATTGATTCCTGAGTTAGATGGAACTGGTCCATCAGTTTCTCATAACCATCGGCTTCTTCCAGATAATGCAGGTCTTCTCGCTGCAAGTTTTCGATTAACGCAATCTCAGCAATTTGCTGAGAAGTATAATCACTGATTATAACCGGCACCATAGACAGATTAGCCAGCTTGGAAGCACGCAGTCTACGTTCACCAGCTATCAGCATATACCGTCCGTCACCCATAGGTGCAACCAGAAGCGGCTGCAATACACCATATTGGCTAATGGAATGCGCTAGTTCAGCCAAGGCTTCCGGCTCAAAATGCTTACGTGGCTGATACGGATTAGCTTCAATATTCTGCACTGGGACCTGAACAACACTAACTTCTGCTGAAGTAGGAACATCTTCCCCTAAAAGATTTGCTGCATCTAGATAAGCAAATTCATCATCAATAACCATACTATCAGGTTCTCCCTCCCCTATTACAATGGCTGCTTTTCCGGCAATCCAGCTTTTCTTGGATATTTAACCGGAGTTTGTTTTATCTTACGAATTCTTATAATTGCTCTGCCATCGTCGAGACCAGGGAGTTTGACTTCTTCCGCAGAAATAATTTCTCCTCCCAAAATACCAACAGCAGTACGCCCCTCGGAAATTTCTTCCTTAAATTTCGAACCTTTCATCGCTATAAAATAGCCGCCCTTTTTGACAAGCGGCAAACAATACTCAGACAAAACTGATAATCTAGCAACAGCACGTGCGGTCACTAAATCATATTTTTCGCGATGTTCCTTGTTTTGTCCTGCATCCTCTGCCCGCAAATGAACACAGGAAATATCTTCAAGCCCCAGCCTCTCGATAACAGTCTCCAAAAACTTCAGCCTTTTAGCCAAAGAGTCCAGAAGTACTACTTTTAATTCAGGACAATAAATTTTGAGAGGTATGCCGGGAAAACCAGCGCCTGTGCCAACGTCAGCCAGCAATTTCCCAGGAAATATCTTTTCGTCATAAGCCAACAGCGAATCAATGATATGTTTAACGGCAACTTCTTCAGGTTCGGTTATTGCAGTCAGATTCATAACCTTATTGGTCTCAATCAAAAGATCAAAATACAAAGAAAACTGTTCCAGCTGTTTTTCAGTAAATACCAGTCCAGCTTCCTTCCCTTTACTGATCAAAGCCTCCAAAAAAGTCATTTTGTTTTCTCCCTTCGGCTGGCAGCATCAAGAAAAATCATCAAAACATTGACATCAGCCGGCGAAACACCAGAGATACGCGATGCCTGACCAATGGAGTTTGGACGTACTTTATCAAGCTTCTCGATAGACTCGAGAGAAAGCTCCTTAATTTCATGGTAATCGATATCAGGAGGAATCAACTTATTTTCCAATTTAAGGGCACGTTCAACTTCCTGCCTCTGTTTAGCGATATAGCCTTCATATTTAGCGTGAATTTCCAGCTGCTCAGCAACAACAGAAGGAAGTTCCGGCAAATCAAACGCCTTGGCAAGTTTGGCATAATCAAGTTCACTGCGCCTCAAAAGCTCCAACATAGAAATACCTGAACGCAGAGGCACCGTATTTAAAGCAGCTAATTTCTTTTGTACCTCTTCAGTCGGTGCAATGTTCATATGGCCGATTTGGTAAAGCATTCTTTCCAGCAAGTCGCGCTTAGCAGTAAACTGGCTGTAGCGATAATCATCAACCAGACCGAGCTGGCGTCCTTTTCCAGTGAGACGCAGATCCGCATTGTCCTGACGAAGCAGTAAACGATATTCAGCCCGCGAAGTCATCATGCGATAAGGTTCATTAGTACCCTTGGTAACAAGGTCATCAATCAAAACACCGATATAAGCATCGCTTCTGCCTAAAACAAAGGGTTCGTTACCTTTAATTTTCTGCATAGCGTTAATCCCTGCCATTAAACCTTGTGCCGCAGCCTCTTCATAACCGCTGGTACCATTAGACTGTCCGGCAGAAAACAAACTGGAAATATGTTTATGTTCGAGTGACGCTTGCAACTGCAAAGGATTCAAACAATCATAATCAATTGCATAACCTGCACGCATCATTTTGCAATTTTCCATACCCGGAATGGTCTGCATAAAGGCAACCTGCACATCCGCAGGCAGCGAAGAAGACATTCCCTGTACGTAAACTTCATTGGTCCTGAGACCCTCAGGTTCTAAAAAAAGCTGATGGCGTTCCTTATCAGCAAATCTGACGATTTTAGATTCGATAGATGGACAGTAACGAGGCCCTACTCCCTCGACCAAACCCGTAAACATGCCTGATTTGCCAAGATTATCACGAATAATCTGATGTGTACGCTCATTGGTATAAGTCAGCCAGCAAGGCAGTTGCTCTCTTGTATCAATCTTGCTTATGAAGGAAAAATTGCGGGTAACTTCATCCCCATATTGCGGTTCCATCTTGCTGTAATCAAGACTGCGGGCATCTACACGTGCCGGTGTACCGGTCTTGAAACGCATGAGTTCTACGCCATGCTCCTGCAAAGAAGCCGAAAGCTTGGTCGCAGAACGCAATCCGTTCGGACCAGACTCATAATTCACTTCACCATAAACAATCTTGCCACGCAGATAAGTGCCTGTTGCCAAGATCACACATTTGGCTTCAAACACTTCTCCTGTTTCTGCTTCAACACCGACAACCTCGCCGTGAGAAACTAGCAATTTATCAATCATCAGTTGTTTGACATCAAGATTTTCTTGATTCTCAACTATTTCTTTCATAATCGTATGATAATACGGCTTATCAGCCTGCGCACGCAATGCATGCACTGCATAGCCTTTACCTGTATTCAACATGCGCATCTGGATACACGCTTCATCAGCGGACAAACCAATCTGACCGCCCAAAGCATCGATTTCACGTACTAAATGACCCTTAGCCGGTCCCCCTACCGAGGGATTACAAGGCATAAGGGCTATATTATCAAGCGAAAGAGTCGCCATCAAAGTTTTACCGCCAAGACGTGCCGAAGCCAAAGCAGCTTCTACACCGGCATGGCCGGCACCGACAACAATTACATCATATTTTCCACTAATCAAAATCTATCCCTCTCATTAACACCTATTTGCCAACACAGAATCTGGCAAAGATTTCATTGATAATTTCATCGCTCACAGTATCGCCGGTAATAAAACCGATTGCTTCCACTGCATTACGCAAATCTATGATAATGCAGTCATAAGGCACATGATTGCCTGCCGCAGCTAACGCATCACTTAAAGCGGCAGAAGCCTGCTTCAACAGATACTCATGCCGGGCATTCTGCACATAGATACCTTCTTCCAGCTGGCCGCCTGCACCGTAAACATATTTCTTCAGCCAGGCAATGAAATCAGCAACACCTTCGGAAGTCCTGGCAGAAAGCTGCATGATATTTTCTGCACCAAAATCAGCTTTTAGAGCTGCTAAATCAATCGCCTGAGTCAAATCGCTCTTATTCACTATTATAACATAAGGCTTTTCCCTGACAGCCTCTAATATATCCCTATCTTCAGCATGAAGACTTTCGGAACCGTCAAGCACAACAACTGCCAGTTCTGCCTCTTCCAGGATTTTTTTCGTCTTGGCAACGCCAATTTTTTCTACATAATCATCGGTATCACGAATACCGGCCGTGTCGGTAAGCACTAACGGAATGCCATCAATCAGCAATTGTTCTTCAATGACGTCACGCGTAGTGCCAGGTATTTCAGAGACGATAGCCCGTTCTTCACGCAATAAACTGTTTAATAAACTGGACTTGCCGACATTCGGCCTGCCAATGATGACAGTCTTCATGCCTTCCCGCATTATTTTGCCTGTATGGGCGTTATTAAGCAGCAGTGAAATTTCACTCTGCACGTCATAAATGGTATTTTTTACATTGAGAAACGTAACTTCTTCTATATCTTCTTCCGGGTAATCAATTACGGCTTCCAGATTAACAATAATATCTAAAAGACGTCTGCGTAATAAACCAATTTCTTTGGAAAGCTGCCCCTGCTGCTGACGTAAAGCAAGTTTCAAAGAAACCTCGCTGCGGGCTTTAATAATATCCATAACTGCTTCAGCTTGTGCCAAGTCGATCCGACCATTTAAAAATGCTCTTTTCGTAAACTCTCCCGGTTCTGCCGGCCGGGCACCAGCTTCATAAGTCAACGAAAGAATTTTCTTCAAAGACTGAATACCGCCATGAGCCTGAATTTCTACCACATTTTCTGCGGTATAAGAATGCGGGGAACGCATAAAAACAACTAGAGTTTCATCTACTATCACACCATTGCCATCCACAATATGGCCATAAACCAGAGTATTAGGCGGGTATTTTTCAAGTCGTTTTCCAGAAGCAGCCTTGAAAATCCTATCCGCAATTTCACAACTTCTGGGGCCGCTTAACCTTATTATGCCTATAGCACCTTCGCCCAATGCTGTTGCTACGGCACTGATAGTATCATCTACGAACATTTTGCTTCTTCTCCCTTAAAAGTAATAGACCCAGTAATATCGATAATATCACTGGGTCGAAAATTTATTTCTTCAATTCGATGGCAACTCTGCGATAAGGATCTTCACCCTCACTCAAAGTATTCACCCTGCTATCATTCTGCAGTGCCATATGGATAATCTTGCGTTCATGTGGATTCATCGGTTCCAGGACGACCCTATCTCCTGACCGTTTAACTCTTTCGGCCAAGCGCAAAGCAAGTCTCGTCAAGGTATGAGCCCTACGCTCCCTGTAATCCTCAATATCAATCATAATGCGGATACGTTCTGCTGAATTTTTGTTAGCTACCAAATTTGTCAGGTACTGCAACGAATCAAGAGTCTGACCGTGTTTACCGATCAAAATTCCCATGTCTGCACCGTGTAATTTAAAAGTAACTACTCCATCCTCTTTGCTGACAAATTTCTCCATCACAACTTTGATATTCATCGAAGCAAAAATTTTCAAAAGAAATTCTTTAGCCATTTTAATGGCTTCATCATTATTAACAATATTCTTAGATTGTTTAGTTTCCCCTACAGCAACCACATTTTCAGTTTCCTTTAAAGCTTCCGCAGGTTTTTCTTCTTCTCTTTCTTCCCCTTTTACAGCTTTTAAAGTTACTTTTATTCTGGCTTTACGACCACCAAACAAGCCAAACAAGCCATCCTTAGCCTCTTCAAGAATTTCTACATCCACATTTTCTCTGGTTGTATGTAATTCAGCAAGAGCAGCTTCCAATGCTTCATCGACTGTTTTGCCGGTCATTTCAATAGAACCCATTACTACTCCCCCTACCTACAAACTATACGGCAACTTTTTTCTTATTCATCAAAGCTTGTTGAGCAATCTGCATAAGGTTCATAACAACCCAGTAAAGCACAAGGCCTGCTGGGAAAGTAAAACTGATATAGCCGATGAAAAGAGGCATGAAATACAGCATAACTTTATTTTGCGGGCTACTGGTATCAGGCATAGACTGCTTTGACTGGATAAAAGTAGTTAATGCAGACAAAACCGGCAGGATATAGTATGGATCAGGCAAAGAAATATTTTGCATCCATAGGAAACTATTAGGTCCTACATATTCAAAATCCCTTATACCATAAAAAATACCTATCATTATCGGCATTTGAACCAAAAGTGGCAAACAACCGGCAAGTGGGTTAATCCCTTGCTCTTTGTACAATTCAGCCATTTTTTGATTTAATAGAACTTTGTCGTTTTTATACTTTTCCTGTACAGCTTTCATCTTCGGCTGTAATTCCATCATCGCCGTAGTAGAAGCAATTTGTTTGGCAGTCAAAGGATAAAGTATGACTTTTACAATTATGGTCATGATAATAATAGCCAGACCATAGTTCGGAATACCAATCATCGCAGTAAAGTTATACATAATAGTTACAACCTGTTGTACAAGCGAACTCAGAAAATCCAAAATATCACTCCTCAAATCAAAATCTTTATTTTAGCAAACCCGCTAAACAGGATCGTAGCCACCGGGGTGAAACGGATGGCATTTGGCAATTCGTTTGATAGCTAACAAGACGCCACGTAAAACCCCTTTTTTTTGAATAGCTTCAATCGCATACTGTGAACAAGTAGGATAAAAACGACAGGTCGGCGGAAATAAAGGTGAAATAAACAACTGGTAAAAACGAATAAGCAAAATACACAATGTTTTCATCCAATAGTACCTCAATTCAATAAACCTGCTCTTTTGGCCAATCTCATAAATACACGGTCATAAGTATTGTAATCAGCAGCAATTAGTTTCTTTCTTGCTACCCAGACTATATGAGAACCTGCCTTTAGTTCATGTTTCCTGTTGCGGAATACTTCTCTCATCATTCGCTTAACATGATTTCTCAAAACAGCATTGCCCAATTTCTTGCCTACGGCGAGCCCAATCTGAACCCTCTCCGAAGGAGACGTCAATACATAAATAACTGACAACGCATCAACTACAGAACGGCCGCTGTTATAAACAAGCTGAAAACCTTTCTTTGATTTGATACGTTCCATTCTTCCAAATTTAAATCTTCTAGTTTTTTCCAAAATATTCACACCCGACCGCATGGAAAAAATAGGCCACATCACTGCGGCCTATTTGAATATTATGCAGACAATCTCTTTCTGCCTTTTGCACGTCTTCTTTTAAGGACTGTTTGACCGCCCAAAGTTTTCATTCTTGCTCTAAAGCCGTGCGTTCTCTTTTTCCTAGTATTATTAGGTTGAAAAGTACGTTTCATTCCGTTATACCTCCTTGCCACACACGTAGTTTTACCAAATTTATCATTCATTCATTTGATAGCTATACCGATTATATGATAGCTTTCATATACTGTCAAGAATAAAACCATTACAATAATAACAAAAAAACAAAAAATCCAGATATTTATCCACACCTGTGGATAAATATCTGGATTTTTTCCACCGTCCTGTTGATAAGTCCATTGCCCTTTGATAGAATAAGTGTGCAGTGTTATTTCTAGAACGCAAGTTAATCACAGTTTTTTCGCAAATTGTTGAAAATGTCCATACTTTGTCGTTAATTTGTTTATAAATACTATCGTATAATTCTGCTACTCAACAAATCTAAATTGAAAGGATGGATAGAATGCAAACGAATAACTTGGCCGACGTTTGGGACGAATTTTTAGGGTATGTTAATAATAACAGCAAAAACCCAGGATACGTCAACTGGATTAAAGCCGCCCTACCATTGTCCATGAACGAGGATACCTTTGAAATAGGTGTAGAGAAACTATTTATCAAAGAATGGATCGAATCACGTTATTCGACTGAGATAGAAAAAACTCTTTCTACTCTGACCGGCAGACAACTTAATTTGATTGTAACGAATATGGATACGCCTAAAACTGACGAAGCTGTTAACTACAAACCAGAAATAGTAGTTGAAGAACAGCCTGCGGCCGCCAAGCAGGAAAAAAATACCGTCAGCTCGGAAGCGATAAAAGTTTCTTCGGAAAATTTTGAAAGCAACCTTAATTCGAAATATCTCTTTGAAAATTTCGTCATAGGTAATTCTAACCGCTTTGCCCATGCTGCTGCTCTTGCTGTAGCAGAAGCACCGGCAAAGGTTTATAATCCGTTGTTTTTGTATGGCGATGTTGGTCTCGGCAAAACTCATTTAATGCATGCCATCGGTAACCGGGTCGAACAAAAATATCCCGAAATGAAAGTTCTCTATATTTCCAGTGAAACTTTTACGAATGAAATGATTTTTTCTATTCAAAAAAATTCTATGGAGGCTTTCCGCAACAAGTACCGCAATATTGACTGCCTTCTGATAGATGATATTCAATTTCTGCGTAAAAAAGAAAGTACTCAGGAAGAGTTTTTCCATACCTTTAACGCTTTACATGACGCAAACAAACAAATAATTATTTCCAGTGACCGCAAACCAAAAGAAATCGAAACACTGGAAAGCCGCCTGCGTTCACGTTTTGAATGGGGCCTGACAGCTGACGTCCAGGCACCTGATCTGGAAACAAGGATGGCAATCCTAAGGGAAAAAGCAGATCGGGAAGACATAATCATCCCTAATGATGTCATTCTTTTTATTGCTTCAGCCATTGAAACCAATATAAGAGAAATCGAGGGAGCCTTCACAAGAGTTTCCGCTTACGCTTCATTCAACGGTGGCAAGATAACTCTTGAAGAAGCACGTAAAGCCTTGTCAGAATTAAATAACGAAAATAACAGCAAACATATCTCTGTTGAAGAAATTCAAAAGGTAGTCGCCAACTACTACAAGATAAAGAAAGAAGATTTTCTAGCTAAAAAAAGAACCAGAAATGTTGCTTACCCACGTCAAATTGCCATGTATATCTGCAGGGAGTTAACGGACTACTCATTACCACGTATTGGAGAATTTTTCGGTGGCCGCGATCATACCACTGTTATTCATGCCTGCGAAAAAATCGGTAAGGAGCGCCGCGAAGACGCTGAGTTAGAAAACATCATCAAATCTTTCGTTGCGCAGCTCAAAAAATAAACTCGTCTGTATAAACTTGTTTATAAGAACGATATAAGCTGTGAGCAAACATGTTGATATCTTAAAATGCATTTTTCACTGTTTGTATGTGCATAAAATACTTCACGTTATAAACATTTTATCCAACGCTGAAATAAAGGCAGTATCAGTTCTCAACATGTTTATCAACATATCCACAGGTCCTACTACTACGGCTACTAATTTTTTTATATTATTTAGGCAGTAATAATAAACCAGGGGGTCTTAAAAAATGAGATTTACTTGTAAAACATCTGTTCTTGCAAAAGCAGTACAAACTGCTAAAAAGGCAATTTCTTCTAATCCTAGCACTCCTATTTTTTCCGGAATCCATTTAATTGCTTCTGATAACCAACTGGAAATACAAGCTATGGACTTGAACATGGCTATTGGCTGCCAAATTGAAGCTAATGTCGCTGAAAGCGGTAACATCGTTATTCCTGCCAAATACTTTTCTGATTTGCTAGCTACTTTGCAATCAGAAGAAGTTAATATTTATAAAAATTCTGATGAATCAACTGTCAGTATTGAATCAGGGAAAGCTAATTTTCAGATTGTTTTAATGGACGAAAATGACTATCCTGCTTTTCCTTCAGTAGAAGGAGAAGAAAAACTAGTTATTTCCGACGAAGTAATGAAAGATTTAATCAAAAAAACAATTTACGCGCGTTCAACTGATGAAACAAGGCCACTTTTTACAGGTATTTTGTTTGAAAAGAAAGGTTCCCGCATAACTTTTGTCGGCACTAATACCCATAGATTAGCTATTAAATCCGTAGAAGTGGAAAATAGCGAAGAAAAAGACTTTTCAATGATTATTCCCGGACGTTTGCTGACTGAAGTAGTTAATAATCTGAACTCAGATCTGCCGCAAGCCGTGGTGATTTCTCTGCATAACAGACAAATAATCATTAAAATCGGCAAAACTACTATTGTTTCCAGCCTCGTAGAAGGTGAATTCCCGGATTATAGAAGAGTTATCCCACCGAAATTTGAAATAAAAACGCAAGTTAATATCAAAGAACTGGAAGGCGCTGTCAAAAGAGTTTCTCTCTTTTCCGCTGACGGCGACTACAGCATAGTAAAGATCAGCGTCAAATCTTCAGAAATTATTATTAACTCCAGTAGTAATGATGTCGGCAAAGGCCGCGAATCTGTCAGCTGCGTTACTGAAGGCGCCAGCCTTAACGTTGCCTTTAACGCAAGATATATTCTTGATATCTTAAAAAATATTGATGCTGAGGAGGCAACTATTGAACTTAACAATTCTTTAAGTCCAGTTTGCATCAAACCAGTCAGTGAAGAAGACTATCTCTACATCGTTACTCCTGTCAGAGTAGTATTTTAAGGGGAAGAAATATGGAAAAAATTAAAATAGGCATTAAAACTAATTACATAACTTTTTCAAACCTGATGAAATATGCAGGTGTCCTGCAAACCGGCGGACAAGCTATTGAATTGATTGAAGACGGCTTGGTAACATTGAACAAACAGCCAATCACAGAAAAAAGAAAGAAAGTTTATCCCGGCGATATCGTCGTAATCAAGGGGCAGTACGAGATTATTGTTGAAACGGAAGAGTAGGCATGAAGATTCAGCAAATTTCTTTAATAAACTTTAGAAATTATCAAAACTTAAATTTGCGAATAGATAGCTTGGTCAACGTTTTTTACGGCAACAATGCGCAAGGAAAGACTAACATTTTAGAGAGTATTTTTTATTCAGCATTTGGCATGTCGCATCGGACAGGTAACGAAGACGACCTGGTAAAAATGTCCTGCCGCGATATGGCAGCCGAGGTTATTTTTGATAATCTTTATGGCGCTCATAAGTTGCGGGTAAAAAGACAGAATATCTGCGAAAAAATGAGAAAAGAAATTGCTTTGGATGATAATGTCATCAGAAGTAAAGAACATTATGGGACTCTGAATGTCGTAATGTTTTCTCCTGAAGATTTGCAGATAGTAAAAGGAGAGCCTGCGCTGCGGAGACGTTTTCTTGATATGGAGATAGCCCAGACTAACCGTTATTATTATGGTCTTTTGGTAAAATATAACAGAGTTCTTCAGCAGCGGAACAAGCTTTTAAAATCTGCACGGGAAAATGGTCTGGATCAAGGGCAGCTTGCGGTCTGGGATAACGAAATAGCGAGCGTTGCCGCTGAAGTCATCAGTTTGAGGCTTAATGTCCTTAAGAAAATCAACCAAATTGCCGGCGATATTTATAAAGAAATAACCAACCAAAGAGAAGAATTAGTGGTCAATTACGAGTTGAAAACTAATTCTTCTGCTATTATCTGTCCGCAAGAAGATAGCTTTGAAAGCTGGCGTGAATGGTATTTAGCAAGGTTGAAGGAAAGACAGATGCTTGATGTTTTGCGCGGAAGTACAGGCATTGGTCCACATCGCGACGATCTTTTCATTACTGTTAACGAAAATAATTTAAGGTCGTTTGGATCTCAAGGTCAGCAGAGAAGTGGTGCGCTTGCACTTAAACTTGCTGAAATGGAATATGTAAAAGGTGAGGCTGGTGAGTATCCGGTTTTACTGCTGGATGATGTGATGAGCGAGCTGGACAGCGAACGCAGGGCACAGATATTAAATTTTATTGACGGCAGGGTTCAGACTTTTATTACCGTTAACGATAAGAATCTCATACCTGAATTGGCGTGTAATAGATATTTTTGCGTAAGCAATGGTTCTATCTGCGAGGGTTAATGTGAAACAAATAGCAAAGACTATATTAAAAATTGTAAAAAGTAAAACTGGCAAAGAAAAATTTCTGGTGCATTATCTGAGTAATAGCTGGTTGGAAATTTGTGGCGCTAACATTGCCAAACATTCCAAACCGAATCGCATCGAGAGAGGAATTTTATTTGTTAATACGGATAGTTCTGCCTGGTCACATAACTTATTGATGATGAAGCCTCAGCTTTTAGGCAAGATAAAACAGAATATGAATGAGGTAGGTTCCTTGAGAAATCCTGACCTTATCATCAAAGATATTATGTTTTTTAACGGTACTATTACCCTAAAAAACATACAGGAAGAGAAAGAGATTGAGCCTAAATTAGCTTATGCGCCGTTAAGCGAAGAAGAAAAGGCAGAAATAGAGAAAAGAGCTTCGCAGTTGTCTGATCCGGAAATAAGAAGTATTTTTTGCAGAATTATGCAGGACGACAAAAAACGCAAAAAAGCTGTCCTTGAAAATTCCAAAAGACAATGCAAAAAATGTGGTGTACCAATTATGGGAGATGATCATTACTGCCCTGCCTGCGAGAGAGAAAGAAAGAGTGCTTTACGGCTTAAAATTGCTGAAATTTTGCATTCTGCACCTTGGTTATCCTACGAGGAGTGTATAAATTACGTTAATTGTGATAAAATGTTATTCAGCGAAATTAAATCAAACATCAGAAGTAAGGTTTATTTAAAAATAGCCGGGGAAGAATGCAATGCAGAAGATAAAGTTTTTGCAACTTTGCTGGAACTTGGTATAGTACCGGAAAAACTGACGGATGAATTGATTGAAGAAACGGTTGAAAGACTGCGGAGGAATATTTATGTATCTTCATCTGGGAGCAGACTGCGTAGTAAAGAATAGCGATATAGTGGGTATTTTCAGCCTGCTGGATAAAAAAGCAAATATTTACGAAGAATTTGTCCGCCCTAACCTTGGAAAATATAAGGTTGTTGATCTGTCCGGTGATATTTTTCCATCCAGTTGTATAGTTACCAAGGATACGTTGTATTTATCAGGCATTTCACCGGGCACACTGAAGCGGCGCAAAGAAGAAGACTTCGGATTAAACGCAGTTTACAAAAGATAAATTTTAGATTTCGGAGGTTTCTATGTCTAGTATTGAAGAAGAAATTGCAGTACATGGTAGGTACGATGCGGGGCAAATCCAGGTATTAGAAGGTCTGGAAGCGGTTAGAAAACGTCCGAGTATGTATATTGGCAGTATTTCCAGCCGAGGTTTGCACCATCTGGTTTCTGAAGTTGTCGACAACAGTATTGACGAAGCTTTAGCCGGTTATTGTACGATGATTCAGGTTTTGATCCATAAGGACAACAGCATAACTGTCAGAGATAATGGCCGCGGTATTCCTGTTGATATGCACAAAGTAGGAAAACCTGCGGTTGAAGTCGTCATGACTATTTTGCATGCCGGCGGTAAATTCGGCGACGGTGGCTACAAGGTTTCCGGTGGTCTGCATGGCGTTGGTGTTTCTTGTGTTAACGCTTTGAGCGAAAAAATGGAAGTAGAAGTACGCCGCGGCGGCAAAATTTATGGCATCGAGTTTTCTAAAGGGAAAACAGTAGTACCTCTGTACGAAAAAGGTGTTACGGAAGAGACGGGAACAACCGTTCATTTCTTGCCTGATGCAACAATTTTCACTGAAACAGTCTACAGCTATGAGACTTTAAGACTGCGCATCAGAGAACTGGCATTCCTGAATAAGGGCGTTAAAATTGAATTACGCGACGAACGCACCGGCGAAGGCGAAATATTCCACTACGAAGGTGGTATTATTTCGTTTGTTAATTACATAAATCGCAGTAAAACATCTATTAACGAAAAACCAATCTATATTGAGGGCGAAAAAGATACAAATATCGTCGAGGTAGCTCTCCAATATACTGATACCTATAACGAAAATATTTATACTTACGTAAATAATATCAATACTGAAGAGGGCGGTACGCACTTAAGCGGCTTAAAACAAGCTCTTACCAGGACAATTAATGATTATGCACGTAAGATTAATGCCTTAAAAGAAGGCGATGAAAACCTCAGCGGCGATGATGTGCGTGAAGGTCTGACCGCTGTTTTGAGTTTAAAAATAAGAGATCCGCAGTTTGAAGGACAAACTAAGACAAAACTTGGCAATAGTGAGATCCGCGGTATTGTTGATAATATGGTCAGCGATGGTCTGTCTGAATTTTTCGATGAAAATCCGGTCGAAGCCAAAAAAATTGTGGAAAAATCTATCATTTCCGCCAGAGCACGCGCAGCAGCTAGAAAAGCAAGGGAGCTGACTCGTCGTAAAAGTGCCTTGGAAATCAGCTCTTTACCTGGTAAGCTTGCTGATTGTTCCAGCCGTGATGCCGAAAGAACTGAAATATATCTCGTAGAAGGTGATTCTGCAGGCGGCAGTGCCAAGCAGGGACGCGACCGTGGTTTTCAGGCGATACTGCCTTTGCGCGGTAAAATTTTGAATGTTGAAAAATCACGTCTGGATAAAATCCTCAGCAACGAGGAAATAAGGTCTATGATAACTGCTTTCGGCAGCGGCATTGGCGAAGACTTTGATTTATCAAAAGCACGGTACGGCAAAATTATTATTATGACCGATGCTGATGTCGATGGTGCGCATATTCGTACGCTGCTGTTGACCTTCTTCTATCGCTATATGCAGCCGATGATCAGAGCAGGACATGTATATATTGCACAGCCACCTTTGTATCTGGTAAGAAAAGGGCAAAAGCATTATTATGCTTACAGTGATGATGAATTGCAAAAGACGCTGGATGAAGTGGGCAGAGAAAGCAATCCTTATGTTCAACGTTACAAAGGTCTTGGTGAAATGAATCCGGAACAATTGTGGGAAACGACGATGAATCCGGAAGGACGTACTATTTTGCAGGTTAAACTGGAAGATGCTGCAGAAGCTGATATGATTTTCTCCATATTGATGGGCGACAAAGTTGAACCTCGTCGCCAATTCATCGAGGAAAATGCCAGCAAGGTACGTAATCTCGATTTGTAAGACAGGGAGATACTCATGAAAATTAAGAGAAATTTATCAGATGCTGATATGCTGAAAGGTTTCAAAGAAGCGCATAGTTTCGAAACAGAAATTCTTGAAGACAGCCAAGCTGATAATTCTTTGCGCAGACCAAATAAAGCTGCTAAACAAGGCAAAGAATTATTGCTGCCGGCAGAAGCACAGGAAAAATTAAATAAATATTTGCTGGAATTAAGCATGGAATGGTTTAAAAACGGTAACGGTGAAGTTGAATGGAAGGTCTTGAAGGAAAAAGATCAGATCATCATCAAGCCGGCGCCGAGTAAGAGAAAGGCAGTAAAGTAAGTTATGAGCAAGTTTGATCTTAATTTACCGCAAGGTATTTTAAGTTTATGTCAGTTTAAACAGGAAAAAATCATTGTGGTTGCCGGCGGGCGCAGGCCTGAAATGGTCTGGCTGAAGGAAGTTGCGTCTACCAAGAAAATCTTTTGTGCCGATCGCGGTATTGATTATTGCTATGAAGCTGGTATCTTACCTGATTTTCTCTGTGGGGACCGCGATAGCGGCAGTCAGGAAAACTGGCTTTCAGCACAAAATGACGGGGCTATAATTAAAACTTTTGCTCGCGAAAAAGACGATACCGATTTGCAGTTACTTTTGAAAGAAATTCCTGAAAATAGCTGCGTCGTGGCCACAGGTATCTGGGGCGGCCGTTTTGACCACCTCTATGCCAATATTTTTAGTCTGCTAGCATGTAAAAAGAAAAAAGATGCTACGATTATTCTTGCAGACCACGAAGAAATCATGGTTATACTGGGGGCAGGAGAGCAAGTAACGTTTGTTCCGACACAAAAACCTACGGAAATATCACTTTTACCTTTCGCCAGTGAAAGCAAAGTATCAATCTCTGGTGTAAAATGGCCGCTGAATGGGGCAGTTCTGTCGCAGAACCATCCTTATGCAATTAGTAATGAGTTAATCGCTGAAGCAGTAACAGCTGGTTGTGAATCAGGATGCAGCGGTTTTTATTTAAAATTTATGAAAACGATTTTGCGGTAATGCAATGAATCCAAAGCAGAACGAGGAGAAACATGGAACAATACGACCCAGCAACAATGGTATTTTTGGTTATTGCCGCTTTTATGGCGTCTTTTATTGATTCAACAGTCGGCGGAGGCGGACTGATTTCTACACCTGCTCTTCTCGCGACCGGTATGCCGGTAAGTTTTGCTTTAGGTACCAACAAGGTCGCCGCAATGATGGGCTCTTTTACCAGTGTGGTTGCTTTTTGGCGTGCCGGCAAAATTCAAAAAAAAGTAGTTTTGTATCTGATGCCTCTTTCTTTCATAGGGTCAGCCCTTGGTGCTTACATAGTGTATTTATTACCGGCTGCGCTTATGAAAAATATTATTGTTTTCATGTTGGTTGCTGTAGCTATCTATACGTACAGACGCAAAGATTGGGGCGACGTTTCGAATGTCAAGGAATTTGGTGCCGGTATTTTGACGGCGACAATTTTGACGGCATTCGGTCTCGGCTTTTATGACGGTTTTTTTGGACCGGGTACAGGTTCTTTTCTAATTTTTGGTTTTTTATTTTTGGGTTATAATTTTGTGACGGCGGCAGGCAATGCCAAAGCACTGAATTTTGCCAGCGGTGCCGGTGCTTTAGTTTCTTTCGCCATGAGCGGCACTGTATATTGGGTTTATGGTCTTGCTATGGGTGTTTCCATGATTTTTGGTGCGATTTTTGGTTCGAGAATGGCTATCAAGCATGGTGCCAGCTATGTCAGACCTCTTTATCTATGTGTCACGACAATCCTGATTGGCAAGCAGATATATGAATTATTATTTAAATAACAGCAGTCAAAAAATATAAAGGTTGGTGGTAAAGTGGAGTTAGAGGAAGGTAAGGTTTTGCCTGTCTGGATAGAAGACGAAATGAAGAAATCCTACATCGACTACGCAATGAGTGTTATTGTTCAGCGTGCACTGCCGGATGTACGTGACGGCTTGAAGCCTGTGCATCGTCGTATTCTTTACGCAATGCAGGAAGCTGGTATGAGCTCCAACAAGCCATACAAAAAATCTGCTCGTATCGTCGGTGAAGTTCTTGGTAAGTATCACCCTCACGGTGATTCTTCGGTTTATGAAGCGATTGTACGTTTGGCACAGGATTTTTCCACCAGATATCTTTTGGTAGACGGTCATGGTAACTTTGGTTCTGTCGATGGTGACTCAGCAGCGGCAATGCGTTATACAGAAGTACGTATGGCCAAGATAGCTGAAGAGATGCTGGATGACATTGAGAAAGAAACCGTCGATTTTGTCCCGAACTATGACGAATCTTTGAAGGAACCAAGCGTTTTGCCTGCTAAAATTCCAGCGCTTTTAATAAATGGTTCTTCAGGTATTGCGGTTGGTATGGCTACTAATATACCTCCGCATAATCTTTGTGAAGTAATAGACGGCCTGATCATGCTGATTGACAATCCTGATGTTGAAATACCGGAATTGATGACGGCGATCAAAGGGCCGGATTTCCCAACCGGAGCAATGATTCTGGGTAATGAAGGTATTAACAGTGCTTATAATACCGGGCGCGGTGTTGTGAAAATAAGAGCTAAGGCTCATATTGAACCGATGCCGAAAAATAAAAGCCGTATTATTGTGACGGAATTGCCATACCAGGTTAACAAAGCACGTTTGATAGAAAATATTGCTCAATTAGTACAAGAAAAAATCATTGACGGCATCACTGATTTGCGCGATGAAAGTGACCGTAAGGGTATGCGTGTAGTTATAGAACTACGTCATGATGTTGTTCCTGATGTTATTCTCAACCAATTATACAAACATACCAAGATGCAGGATTCTTTCGGTATCATTATGCTGGCTCTGGTCAAGGGACAGCCTATGGTCCTGAACCTGAAACAAATTCTTGAATATTATCTTGAGCATCAAAAAGAAGTAATCGTAAGAAGAACGCGTTATGAACTTGGTAAAGCCAAGGAACGCGCCCATATTCTGGAAGGTTTGAAAATAGCGCTTGATCATCTGGATGAAGTTATTACGACTATTCGTAACAGCGCTAACGCTGAAACTGCCAAGGCAGCTTTAGTTGAAAAATTTGCTTTGAGCGAGCGCCAGGCGCAGGCAATCCTCGATATGAGACTGCAGCGTTTGACAGGTCTCGAACGTAAGAAAATCGATGACGAATATATTGACGTACTTGAAACTATTGATTGGCTTAATAGTGTTTTGGCTGACGAATATAAAGTTCTTAATATCATCAAAGAAGATATGCTGGAAGTAAAAAAACGTTTTGGCGACGCTCGCCGCACAGAATTAACAATTGATACCAGCAATATCGAAATATCAGATTTGATTGCTGAAGAGGATATCATCATAACTATCAGCCATCAGGGATATATTAAACGACAGAGCCTCGATACTTTCCACAATCAGAAACGCGGCGGCAAAGGTCTGAGGGGTGGCAGCGGCAAAAAGGTTGATGACTTTATTGAACATCTGATGCTTGGATCTACTCACAGCAATATACTGTTCTTTACCAATAAGGGCAGGGTTTATCGCCAGAAGGGCTACGAAATTCCGGAAGGCAGCCGTACTGTGAAGGGCACTTCCATAGTCAATCTTCTACCTTTGGAAGGCGGCGAAAAAATTACTGCGGTCATTCCGGTAAAAGAATTCATGGATAATCAATTCCTATTCATGGCTACCAACCGTGGTACCGTTAAGAAGACGACACTGACTGATTTTGACAGCACGAGAAAAATTGGGTTGAATGCCATAACTCTTGATGAAGGAGAAGACCTGATCGACGTTAAATTGACTGACGGACACTCCAGTATTATCCTGGCTACCCGCAATGGTCTGGCTATTCATTTCAGTGAGGACGATGTTCGTCCAATGGGAAGAACGGCGCATGGCGTTCGCGGCATCCTGCTTGGTGTTGATGATATTGTTGTTTCCATGGATACAGTTCCCGAAAATGGAGAAGTTCTGACTGCTACCGAAGAAGGTATGGGCAAACGCACGATGATCAGTGAATATCGCGTACAGACCCGCGGCGGCAAGGGCGTTATCAATCTTCGTGTTACTGAGAAAACCGGTCATGTCGTAGGGGCATTGGTTCTGTTGCCACAACAGGAAATTATCATGGTAACGGCGGCTGGTCTGATCATCAGACTGACAGCGGATGGCATTTCAAAATTCGGGCGCAACGCTCAGGGCGTCAAACTGATTGATCTTAACGACAAGGATAAAGTTGTTGCCATAGCAGTTGTTGAGGAAGAAGACGAAGAAGAATAATTTTTTAACGGGGGTATTATTTACCCCCGTTTTATCTGTGAATATGGGACAAAAATAAGCCCGGCAGGACTCGGATAATAAATTTATTCTATTTTTGTAAATTTTGTGATAGAATACAGTTGCATTTTTATATAGTTTGATTGTTTTGAATCAAATCTTTATTTTAAATCTATTGAGGATGTGAAGTAATGAGTTGTCTAAAAGAAACGGATGTTGTCGTTATCGGCGGCGGTATCATCGGTACAGCTATCTTACGCGAGTTATCAAAGTATGACATCAGAAGCGTACTTGTCGAAAAGGAACCAGACCTCGCGGCTGGGACTACAAAGGCTAACAGTGCGATTTTGCATGCAGGCTTTGATGCTCCGATTGGCAGTATGAAGGCGATTATGAACGTGCGTGGTAATCATCTTTATCACGAACTGGAGGACCAGCTTGACCTGGATATCCAATGGACAGGATCTTTGGTTGTTGCTACTAACGAAGAGGAGTTGGCTACCCTTTCCGAATTGTTGGAACGCGGCATCAAAAACGGTGTTAAAGGTCTTGAAATTTTATCGCCTGAGCAGGTTTTGGCAAAAGAACCAAATCTGACGCAAAACGTTACCGGTGCTCTCTGGGCTCCTTCTGCAGGTGTCTGCTGGCCGTTTGCCATGGCGCTTGCTTTTGCTGAGTGTGCTGTGCAAAATGGTGCGGAAGTCATTACTGATTGCCGCGTAGAAGGTATTGACGTAGAAAATGGTCAGGTTGCCGCAGTCAGAACGAACAAAGGCGTTATCAAAACCCGCTATGTAATCAACGCCGCCGGTCTTTATGCTGATGCCATAGCCAAGATGGCCGGAGACAACAGCTTCACAATTCATCCCCGCAAGGGCGAATATATTTTGTTCGACAAAACAGCAGGCGCTTCGATGGTCAATGGTGTAGTTTTCCCGACACCGACCAAGACTTCGAAGGGCATCCTGGTCTGCACAACAACTCATGGCAATACCTTTATCGGACCTAATGCTGAAGACTTAGAAGATAAAGACGACAGAGCAGTTACTTTGGGCGGCATGGACAGAATCATGACTTCTGCCCGTAAATTACTGCCTAATTTGCCGATGGGCGCAGCTATTACAGAATTCTGCGGCCTGCGTGCCGTTTCTGACAATGGTGATTTCATCATCAGAAATTCTGAGGTGAGAGGCCTTATTCATGCGGCTGGTATGCAGTCTCCTGGTCTGACCGCAGCACCGGCAGTTGCGGAAGAGGTCCTTGATCTGATGCGTGAAGATAATCATAGCCTGGTGTTGAAAGCCGGGTTTAAAGGCGTACTGCCGCGAAAAATTATTTTTCACCGTCTGCCAAGAGAAAAACAGGCGGAAGTTATTAAAGAAAACAAACTATTTGGCCGCGTTATCTGCCGCTGTGAAACAATTACAGAAGCAGAAATCGTTGCAGCCATCCATGCGCCTTGCGGTGCTAAAACTGTTGATGGTGTTAAGAGAAGGACCCGCGCCGGCATGGGACGCTGCCAAGGCGGTTTCTGTGGACCGCGCGTAACCCAGATTTTGGCGAGAGAATTGGGTATTCCGGTAACGGAAGTATTGAAAGAGCATGCTGATTCCCAGATGTTTTACGAAAAGGACCAAGTAAAAGGGGAGGAAGCATAAAATGAACCAGATTTATGATGTAATTATTATCGGCGGTGGCCCTGCTGGTCTTTCTGCCGCTTACAGCGCCTGGGAAAACGGCGCCAAAAAAATACTGATTATTGAACGTGACCGTGAACTGGGTGGTATTCTGCAGCAGTGCATTCATAATGGTTTCGGTCTCCACCACTTTAAAGAAGAACTGACCGGACCTGGCTATGCCTACCGCTGTATAGAGCTGATTAAAGATAAGCCGGAAATTGAGGCTTTGATTGATACCATGGTTTTGGAAATTCTTGAGGATAAAACCGTTATCGCTGTCAGCCCGGAAAAGGGTCTTTTACAAGTGCAAGGCAAGACAATCATCCTGACCATGGGATGCAGGGAACGCACTCGCGGCGCTATCCGTATTCCTGGTGAACGCCCGGCAGGCGTCTTTACAGCCGGCGCGGCACAACGTATGGTCAACATGGAAGGTTATCTGCCAGGCAAAAAGATTGTTATTCTCGGCAGCGGCGACATTGGTTTGATTATGGCCCGCCGCATGAGTCTCGAAGGCTGTAAAGTTGAAGCTGTACTGGAAATTTGTCCTTTCTCCAATGGCTTGACCAGAAATATCGTGCAATGTCTGGAAGATTATAATATTCCGTTGTATTTATCACATACTATTGTTAAAATCCACGGTCATGAGCGCGTGACAGGCGTGACTGTCGCAAAAGTTGATGAAAAAATGCAGCCGATTGCCGGTACTGAATTTGATATTGATTGCGATACACTGCTGCTTTCTGTCGGTTTGATTCCAGAAAATGAATTGTCCAGGGGACTGCATCTGGAAATGCATCCTCTGACCAGCGGACCAATCGTTGACCAACGTCGTCAAACCAGTATGCCTGGCATTTTTGCCGCAGGTAATGTAGTTCATGTACATGACTTGGTTGATTTTGTGTCAGAAGAGGCAGAAATTGCGGGCAAATTTGCTGCTTTGACTGCTTTGGGCAAGCTTGATGAAAACTTAACAGTGGTCAATGTCGAAGCTGGTAATGGCATCCGTACTTGTGTGCCGCAAAAACTTTCCTTGCCGGAGAGCGGCGAAGCTGCACGTCTTTTTATGCGTGTTGCCAATCCGGAACACAAGGTGAAACTGGAAGTAAAAAGCGGTGATACTTTGATTATGAGTAAAATGCTGCCGGTGGCTAAGCCGAGCGAGATGATTGCCCTTGACTTGCCGGCTGATAAAACTAAATTAATCAAAGGCTCATTAACTGTTGCTTTGAATCGGGAGGCGTAAGTATGTCTATAGATAAACGTGTTTTGACTTGCATTGTCTGTCCGCGTGGCTGTGAAATGACGGCTACTATTACTGACGGCGTTGTCACCGAAGTTGTAGGCAATACATGCCCAAGGGGCAAAAAATATGCCGAAGAAGAAATATTGGCTCCGAAAAGGATGCTGACCTCGACCGTGCGCGTGAAAAACGGCGCGCTTGCTTTGGTGCCTGTTGTTTCTAAAACAAGTCTGCCAAAAGAAAAGGTCCTTGCCTGTGCTGAAGCTCTGCGTAAAGTTACAGTCGAAGCGCCGATTACTGAAGGTCAGGTTATTTGTCCGAATATCCTCGGTTTAGGTGTTGATGTTGTCGCCAGCCGCTCCATGCCGGCAGCAACCGATAAAGATTAGTACTATATTAAAGATTTTTTTCAGAAGACAGGGTCTTTCAGGCCTTGTCTTTTTTTGTGTCCTCATGTTTTGTCCGCGAGTTAGCTCGTTGCATTTATCGGAACTATCGTTTATGATAGAGTGAAAACTTAAGAATAGAGGAATGGTATGAAAGAAAACAGCAGTTTCAGTCAGGGAGTGATTTTTAGTCTTAGTTCGTATGTAATATGGGGTGTACTGCCTATTTACTGGAAAAGTATCCAAGGCGTTGCCTCGTTTGAAATATTGGCCAACAGAATTCTCTGGTCAGTTGTCTTTGTTGGTATTTTGCTGAAGTTAACAGGCAGATGGACGTCGTTTATCGAAGAAACTAAGAAAATTATCACTGACAGGAAAAAGACAGCCGCACTTGCGGCAGCAGGACTGACCATCCTGGTCAACTGGGGTATCTTTATTTGGGCAGTTGCTTCAGATCATATCATAGAAACCAGTATGGGCTATTACATTAACCCATTGGTCAGTGTTTTAATGGGCGTCTTTTATCTGCATGAAAAACTGGATAACTCCATCAAGGCGGCAGTTATATTAGCAGCAATCGGGGTGGGCAGTATGGTGTGGAATGTTGGTGTCTTTCCTTGGATTTCCATTAGCCTTGCTTTAAGTTTTGCACTTTACGGCTTGATTAAGAAGACGCTGGTTGTTGAAACCATGACCAGTATTATTCTGGAGACTTTTGTCGTTTCCCCTATTGCGCTTGCTTATCTCTATTACCTTGCGGATAGGGGCAATGCTGCCTGGCAGCACAGTGATATTTCTACTCTTTTACTGTTAGCCGGTGCCGGTGCAGTTACGGCTACACCGCTTATTCTTTTTACGGCCGGCGCAAAACTCTTGCCTTTAAGCATCGTTGGCTTTTTACAGTACGTTTCTCCTACGATAACTTTATTGCTTGGAATTTTTGTTTATGGCGAGGAATTTACGTTCAGTCATCTGCTTTCCTTTGGTTGGATCTGGCTTGGATTATTGGTCTTTTCCATTGCTCAGTTTCGCAAGCGCTGACACAATATCTTGTGTTCAGTGGAAAAAGTGGATAATATCAACAAAGTTATCCACAGGGTGTTGATAAAGTTGGGAAAAACGGTGTATAAAAACAGAAGTATTAAAGATTTTGACGAAAAATCTGGGAAATAATGTGGAAATATCAAAAGATATCCACAAAAAACGGTTGATAAGTTGTTAATAACGGTTGATAACTCATGTATGAATTATTAGCCAGCTACAATATATAGTGAAAATCAAGCAAATTAAGCAACTGTAAAATGATTTTATAGGACTTGCATCAACGGTCGCATATGTAGATAATATTTAAGAGAGCATTTTATACGAAAAGTTACATAAATGGAGGATAAGTTTTATGGCAATTAAACAGGTTGGGGCAATAAAAGCAATGGAAGCTGCCAGCGCAGGCAAAGTAATGGAGGCTTCACTCAGCGAAATCAGCGGCGGCTGGCTAGCTTTGGTTGAAACGGCGCAAGGCAGAAAACTAGTTTGTGCGGCTACTAAGGAATGCCAGGTACTTGCCATGTTTAAAGCAGAAGAGGAAAGCATAGAGAATGGCATAATCATAAAAATAATGGGATTAAATTCCAATAATGCCGCTGCTTTACGTCGTCTCGTAAAATGGACAGGGCCAACGGCCTGCGGAACCAAAGGCCTGAGCGTAGGATTCAGCGACTGGCTCGGTAATGCCGAAGAATACCTGACACCTTTTTTCAGCAAAAAACAAGTAAAACCTGTTTTGGTGGAGTATACACCTGCTGATTGCGCTCTGCTGCAGCGTAATTTTCTTGAAGCGATTGACGCAGCTACCTGGGCAGTTTTTGCAACTGGTTACAAAGATGGTTATGCTGCCAGTGCAACACGGTTAACTTCTGAAGAGGATCTTGTCAAAGTTTTGCTTTATGGTTACAGCATGCTCGGCCTGGATTTCTCTGATAAAATTAATCTGGAGATTGAGGGATTAACGGATCTTGCGGTAGAAGAACGCTATCTGGAATTGCCGCAGGAATTCAGAGATGCTGTGGAAGGCTCTTATCTAGCAGGGCCGGTGAAAGCAGGCAACGAGACACTGCATTACACACCTGAAATTTTGAGACGCATTGTTTTGGAATATGGTGAAGTCATCATGCATGCACAGTCTATGTATAATTCTTATTTGAAAAATACGCCTTGGGATATCGATTTCGAACTTTATTTATCAAAAGCGGGCAAAGCTATCACACCGGAAGAACACTATCTGGTTGGTTATGAACTGACACGCAACAAAGTGAAACTGACTGCCATTGGACTGGATGCTGCTGTTGAAAACAAAGCTTTGCAGGAAGATATCGTTATTCATGCCGCTATTGCGGAAGCCTGCAATTACCGTTTAAGCGTTGCCAATGCCGATTTATTTGCCGGAGATTTCAGTGCAATTGCCAAAGTATTGAAAAGCAGGGTTTATTTTAAATTCGAAAATGTTTTGTGGCTCAGCGCTTTGCAGTGCGTTGCGGAAAAGGACATGGCACTCCTGGCAGAAATGGCAGCTTTTGCCGGCATTGCCACAGCTGAAGCTGCTGAACTCGTGCCTGCCTCTGAAACCGGAAAACTATATGCCGGTCTTTACGGAAAGTTCTTGTCGCCAGCTGATGGAAATTTTGCTGCAAAAATCAAGGCCGTTTTGGCCGCAAACACAGACACATATCGTGAAAAAATTACAATTATGGTAGAAAAATATTTAAAAAGTTGCTGATTTTTGCTAAAAGTGTTACTTGCTTAACAAATATTTTTGTTGCATAATGATTGACAAAAAAGCAGCAAAATAGGATAATATTTCTAACTTCATAGATTTATTTAAAGGTTATGATTGGGAAGAAAGTCAGGATGCAAAGTCACAGAGAGCCGATGGTTGGTGGAAATCGGTACGGAGCCCTGGTCGAGTAAATCACCCATGAACTCGTCAGCGAAAGGGATACCAAGTAGCATGATGCGTAACAAGCACGTTAGGCTTGAGCCGGTTGATGGACTGGTGCAAAAGAGTAATAAATTAGGGTGGTACCGCGTATTTTACGCCCCTGCTTAGGCAGGGGCGTTTTTATTTTTCCAACTGTCCATCACAAAACAAAATTCGAGGAGGTATTACAATGTCAGATACTTTAGTAGTAAAAGCAAAAAACGAAGAGACTTTGTTGCCGAGGGTTCTGCGCGTGTTGGCACAGCAAGGATTGGGTGTGAAAGACCTGCGCATGAGCACTTCCAAGGATGCGAAGGAATTAGAGCTGCGCATTACGCTGTTTACGGCTTGCGCTGAGCAGGCAGTCAAGATTTTAGCTAAGCAGGTTGCCATCATGGCAGTTTCTATGGGTTATTCGGTACAAAAGAAAGCGATTTAATTAAAGCGGAGAAGGGAAAGCAAGAATATGAAGCTATCAGGAGCGCAAGCAATCGTTAAAGTTTTGTTGGAACAAGGTGTTGATACTGTCTTCGGTTATCCGGGCGGCCAGGTCATCCCCTTATATAACGCCTTATACGATGCCACTTTGCATAATGTTTTGACAGTGCACGAACAGGGTGCGATACACGCTGCTGACGGTTATGCTCGTGCCAGCGGCCGGACAGGTGTCTGCATTGCTACTTCAGGTCCGGGAGCCACTAATATCGTGACAGGACTGGCGACTGCCTATCTTGATTCTGTACCTTTGGTAGCCATAACAGGCCAGGTGCAGGTTCAGCATCTGGGTCGCGATTCCTTTCAGGAAATTGACATCGTCGGCGTGACGATTCCTATCACCAAATACAATGTGCTGGTACGCAGACCGGAAGATTTGCTGCCCACTCTGAGACAAGCATTTCGCCTGGCACAGGAAGGCCGTCCCGGCCCCGTACTGGTTGATATACCAAGCAGCATTCAGAGCGGTGAAGTAGAATGGACGGAGCCGGAAGCAGAACAAATGGGAGAACCAACGTCAGAAAATATTGAAGACGTGCTGAAAGCAGCAGCGGTAACCATCAACAATGCAGAGCGTCCAGTGATGCTGGTCGGCGGCGGTGCCATTCACAGCGCTGCAGAAAAAGAAGTTCTGGCTTTTGCCAGAAAAACCGGGATGCCTGTAGTCAGCACCCTTATGGGCCTTGGCGTTTTTCCGGGCAGTGACGAACAAGCGCTTGGTTTAACAGGCATGCATGGTCACATAGCCTCTAACATGGCTGTAGCCAATGCCGATGTGCTCGTGGTAGCGGGCAGTCGTTTCAGCGAACGAGTTACCGGTGACCGTAATCGTTATGTCTCAAAAAAGACAATCATTCAGCTTGACATAGATCCATCCGAAGTTGATAAAAACGTGATGACAGCCCTGCCGCTAGTTGGCAATCTTAAAGATACGCTTAATTTATTAACGGCAAGAGTAAATAAGCTCTCGATAAAACCTTGGTGGGAATCAATTCGCGCCTGGGCAGAGACGGAAGACCAGTCAGCCAAGAAGGGTGATAAATTAACGGCCCCTTGGCTGATGACGGAACTTAACCGCTGCTATCAAGGCACTGATACCATCTTTGTAACTGATGTCGGTCAAAATCAGATGTGGGCTGCCCAGCATTTACTCATCGATGAACCAAGGCATCACTTGACTTCAGGTGGCTGCGGGACGATGGGTTATGGCCTGCCGGCTGCCCTCGGAGCTAAGCTTGCGAGAAAAGAAGCACAAGTAGTGCATATTGCCGGCGATGGCGGTTTCAAGATGACGGGCATGGAGCTTTATACAGCCGTCAATGAAGGGCTGCCTCTGGTTAGCATTGTGATCAACAACTGCTGTCTGGGTATGGTCAGACAATGGCAGCAAATCTTCTATGACAAACGCTACTCCTCGACAATTCTGACGCCATTTGATTTTGTTGCTTTTGCGCGTTCCTGCGGTGCCGATGGCATGACAGCTAAAACCTGCGAAGAATTCAAAGCTGCTCTAGCGCAGGCTAAAGAGGCCAAAAAGCCTTTTGTGATTGAAGCAGTAATTGACCAGGGCGATTTGGTTATTCCGATGGTGGCGCCTGGTGCTGTTTTGCAGGATTTTGTCGATCCTACACAAAAATAAATTGCTAAAAAACGGTTATGTCGGTACTCAGGAAGAAATTTCCTGCGGTCAAGTATCGTCATAGCCGCTTTTTTTATGTGGTGTCTAAGTAGGGCAAGGGTTAGAAAAGAGTTCCTCTGGCCGCTTCCACACGCAAAAAAATCGCTGCTCATTCTATCGGCAATGGTTGAAGAGTTCCTCTGGCTGCTTCCACACGCGACAATTCGCCTGCAAGCAGTCGGTCGCTGATGTGCAGCAAGCCCGTCACTTCTTTAACCATCACCTCTTTGAAGGTTCTTTGCACTTCATTTAACACACGCGACTTTTCGTCAGTAAACTGCCGGTCGCTGACGTGCAGCAGGCCCGTCGTATCTTTAGCCATCGCCATATAAAATAGTTTTTCAGAGATATGCATAGCCACTTTTTTATCTATTGCTTGCAATAAGATGAAACTAATGATACAATTACTAGGCTGTATATATTAATTTATATACTTCTTCTGCTCCCATGAGGAGCCAAAGTCCAAAGGAGGAGGTGATTTCGTGAAAGCATACGAAGTCATGTACATCGTTAAACCAGTTGAAGAAGAGACTTTTGAAGCACTTGTGACAAAATTCGACACTTTGATTGCTGCAAACGGTGGAACTGTAGAAAAAACTGACCGGTGGGGTAAAAAACGTCTGGCCTATGAAATCAAAGATTTTGTAGAAGGCATTTATGTCCTCGTAACGTTCAACGCAGAACCAAAAGCTGTCAAAGAACTTGACCGTGTCATGAAGATTACCGATGATATTCTACGCCACATGATTATTAGAAAAGGCGAATAAGCCAAGGAGGTAACTATATTATGAATAAAGTTATACTCATGGGCCGTCTAACTCGTGACCCGGAAGTACGTTATACGCAGAGCGGTAAGGTAGTTTGCCAGTTCACTTTAGCGGTAGATCGTTTTACTACTAATCAAGAAGGACAAAGAGAAGCTGATTTCGTTCCTATCGTAGTATGGGGAAAAGTCGGCGAATTATGCGGGAATAGTCTGACAAAGGGACAAAGAGCACTTGTAGATGGCAGGCTCCAGATTCGCAGCTATGAGGCGAAAGACGGAAGTGGTAAACGCTGGGTAACGGAAGTTATCGCGAACAGCGTACAATTCCTTGATCGCAAAGCAGGCGGTGCTGGAACTCATGAACAAGGAGCTTCCAAAGGTGAGATGGAGTCTTTCGGCTCACCGGTAGCTTTTGACGAAGAAATCCCATTCTAAAAAATGGAGGTTATGCGAATGAAACGCGAAAGAGGCAGAAAACCCAGAAGAAAAGTTTGTAGCTTCTGTGTTGATAAAGTTGAAGATATCGATTATAAGGATGTTGCAAAATTACGCCGTTATGTTACTGAACGCGGCAAGATTTTACCACGTCGTATTTCCGGTAACTGTGCAAAACATCAAAGACAACTTACCACTGCAATTAAACGTGCGCGCAATGTAGCATTGTTGCCGTTTACTTGTGAATAAGGGTATTGTTTGAACATGCAATTGAGGCACCTCGGCATTTGCTGAGGTGCCTTTTATTTTGCTGTTCTGGTTCTTTTCATTTAAGGGAAATGAGTGTACAATAGATTTGTGTATCCTTTTAATTTTGTTGGTAAAATGCCTTTTGAGGAGGAAATTTAGTGGCGCATAAAACTTCAGCAATGGTTGAAGCAGGTATTATGGCAGCAATAGCAATCGTCTTTGCTCTCATCAATATGTATGTTCCCTTTGTGGGTATGTTTTTAAATTTTATCTGGCCTTTGCCGATTATTATTTGCGGTATGCGGCATGGCATGCGTTGGAGCATTATGACGCTTTTGGTAGCAGGAGCTATCATTGCCATTTTGATCAGCCCACTGCATTCTTTTACTTTGGTGGCTGTTTTTGGCTTATTGGGAGTAGTGCTTGGCGAATGCATGAGAAGAAGATTACCGCCGCTTAAGCTTTTAGCAGTTGGTTCCGTAGCAGCCTTTTTGTCTTTGATGATCAGTTTGTTAATCAGTATACTTATTATGGGCATTAACCCATTAAGTATGTTCTTTGAGACTTTTGACAAGTCATTAGTCGATGCGGTTGAGTTCTATCAAAAACAGGGAATGTCCCAAGAAGAGATTGAGAAAGCCACTAAATCAGCCAAAGACATGTTTGCCATGGTACGTATCATTATGCCTGGAGCTTTCCTTCTCTGCGCGCCTCTGATTACTTTTGCAAACTATCTTGCCGCTAAAGCGATTTTGAATAAACTTGGTGAACGTTTCGAAAGTTTCCCGCCTTTTACAAACTGGGATGTTCCTCGCTGGACTTTAATCCCGTATGGCATATCGTTGCTGATGATTACATATTATCTGTCTCAACCGACCAGCGGCTGGTATTTGCTGGGTGTTAATATTCAGATGATTTGCAGTGTCATTTATGTGTTGCAGGGGTTAGCAGTGGCTTTTTCGTATATTGATACGAAGGGCAAGCCCAAATGGTGGAAAACTGTTTTGGTATCACTTATCTTCCTCAGTCAATTTATTTCGCAAACTGTTGTTTTGTTAGGTGCTTTTGATTTGATTTTCGATTTTCGTAAAAGACGGTCTGTTTCATCAAGATAAGCAGACTGAGATGGGGCGTTGTGAACTATGTTTAATAGAAAATGGAGTTTTTGGGGTGACAATAAGGTATTCATACTGATTATCAGTATACTGATAATCATTGTCGGCATCTACGAGCATCTTTTTCTACCAGTGGGACTAATTATTCTTTTAGGGGTATATCTTTTCAGTAAAAAGCTTTATCAGTCCAAGGAAGTTTGGTTTAACCACTACCTTGATACGGTTGTACGCAATATCGAGAGAGCCAACAATTATGCCATTCAGCAATTACCGATCGGCATTGCTGTTTTCGAATCTGATGGCAAATTGCAATGGAAAAATGAAAGCTTTCAGACATGGGTTGCCGGTAAGGCTGTCGAAGGTGCCTATCTAAAAGATATTTTGCCGCCGCCGGACAATAATTTTGAAACTTTGAGCTTACGTGATTCAGAAAAGCAAATTAAAATAAGTGATCGTTTCTTCAAGATGACGGTCAAACGCATTTTAACGCAGGAAAACGGCAACGATATTACTGGGTTGGTATTGTATTTGACGGATATCACTGACAAAGAACGCCAAAGGAAAAAAATCGATGATGAGCGTGTTTGTGTCGCACGCCTGCAGTTTGACAATTACAGTGACGTTATGAAAGGCTTGAGCGAAAGCACCAGGGCAAATGTCATTGTTGAAGTTAACAAAGTTATCAGCAATTGGGCGGAAGAAATGAATGGACTCTTCATCAGATATGATGAAGATTTATACTCAGTTGGCTTCAACAAAGCTTCTCTGCAGGAATGCATTAAGCACAAATTTGATATCCTTGATAAAATCAGGGAAATTAAAGTCGGCAATAAAATTCCACCGACAATTAGTGTCAGTGTAGCTTGTGAAGAAAAAAACTTGTTATTGTTGGGACAGAAGGCACAGAGCGGACTTGACCTGGCTTTGGGCCGCGGTGGTGACCAGGCAGTAGTATCTATTGCAGGTGAAATACAGTTTTTTGGCGGTAAAAGTATTGTGCAGGCCAAGAGCACGCGTGTACGTGCCCGTATAGTTGCCCAAGCTGTGCATGAATTAATGCTTAGTGCAGATAAAATTTTCGTGATGGGACACGTCAATGAAGACTATGATTCCCTTGGCGCTGCCATCGGCGTTGCTAAAATGGCGTTTTCACTTTCCAAAGAAGCCTATATTGTGACCAGCGGTCAAGGCTATTCTCTGTCAAAAATCAAGGAAATGGCCGAAGAAAAAGATGCAGTTTACAGTTCTATCATAATTGACAGTGCTAATGCCTTAACGCAAGCAACACCGAGGAGCCTGTTGGTTCTGGTTGATCATCATAAGGCGATGCTGTCTGCGTCGCAGGAAGTATTGAATGCAATTCCCAAAAAGGTTATTATAGATCACCATCGCCGGGCAGAAGATTTGATTAAAAATGTGATTTTGCTCTACCTTGAGCCACTGTCTTCTTCTACCAGCGAATTAGTCACGGAATTAATTACTTATTTTGATGATCGTTTGGAATTGAATGAATCCGAGGCTTCGGCTCTGTATGCAGGGATTGTTGTTGATACGAAAAACTTTGCAGTTCAGACAGGTGAACGTACTTTTGAGGCGGCAGCTTATTTGCGTCGTCATGGTGCTGACCCCGGTCTCGTTCATAAACTTTTCCGCGATGAGATGGCAACAGTAGTGCAGAGAGCAAAGCTGGTTGCTGATGCCAGAATCCCAATACCGGGACTGGCTGTTTCAGTCTACAAAAACGCACCTAGTGGTGATAATACTTCTGTTATTTTGGCCCAGGCTGCTGATGAGCTTGTTACGATGAGCGAGGTCAAGGTCAGTGTCGTTATGGCGGAAACCGAAAATGAACTTTTGGTCAGTGCCCGTAGTGATGGTTCCGTCAATGTGCAGACTATTATGGAGGAACTGGGCGGCGGCGGTCATCAGACAGTTGCCGGCGTGCAGCTGAAGGGTGTGCAAGCGGAGGAAGTTGAGCCGCAGATTATTGAATTGACCAGAAAACAGATGGAGGAGAGAGAAACAAATGAAAGTAATATTACTGCAAGATATTAAGTCTGTTGGCAAAAAAGGCGATATTGTTGAAGCTTCTGATGGTTACGCCCGTAATTTCCTGCTGCCGAAAAAAATGGCGAAAGAAGCTAGTGCCGCTAATGTAAATCAGGCAAAAAAGGATCAGGAAACAGCTGCCCATCGCGCAGCGCAGAAAAAAGACGAGGCCACGGTTTTGGCAGCTCAGATTGAAAAAGTCACAGTCAAGCTTAAAGTACGTGTTGGTGAAAACGGTAAAATGTTTGGTTCCGTTGCTTCCAAGGATGTTGCCGAGGCTTTGATCAAACAGACACAGCTTGAAGGCGTTGATCGCCGCAAGATCGAGCTGAAAACTCCAGTCAAGGGCTTGGGCATTTATACCGCAGTAGCTAAATTACATCCCGAAATTGCTGCGGAATTTAAGGTAGAAATTGAGGCTGAGTAAAGATGATTGACCGCGTGCCACCACAAAACATCGAAGCTGAACAGGCAGTTTTGGGCGCAATGATGATTGACAAAGAAGCAATTTCCAAAGCTACAGAGATTTTGCGGGAAAATGATTTTTACCGCCAAGACCACCGTGCTGTATATCAGGTAATTGTCGATTTGTTCAGCAAGAACCAGGCTGTCGATATGGTAACTGTTACCGAAGCTTTGAAACGCGAGGGCAAACTCGAAGATGTCGGTGGTATTCAGTTCATTACTTATCTGGCTAATGCCGTACCGACTGCTGCCAATATAAGTTATCATGCCAAAATTGTGGAAGAAAAATCCCTCTTAAGACAGCTAATAAGTGTATCAACACAAATTGCCGGGGCTGGTTATGAAGGAACTGAAGATGTTAATGCTTTGCTTGATAATGCCGAACGCATGATTCTCGGCGTTTCCGAAAGGAAAATAAGCCGCGACTTTGCACCAATCAAAGAAGTAGTAATGAGTGCCGTCGATCGTATCGACGAACTATATAACAAAAAAGGCGGTATTACCGGTATTGCGACGGGTTTCATTGATTTTGACCATTTGACGAGCGGTTTGCAGCCTTCCGATTTGATTTTGATCGCTGCCCGTCCTAGTATGGGTAAAACGGCATTAGTGCTGAACATGGCGCAAAATGTCGCTATCCGTGAAAAGAAATCGGTAGCCTTTTTTTCTTTGGAAATGAGTAAGGAGCAGCTGGTTCAGCGTATGCTTTGTGCTGAAGCTAGTATTGATTCCTCACGTTTACGAATCGGTGAACTGGAAGACAACGACTGGGAAAAACTGATATGGGCAGCTGATAGTCTCAGCCGGGCTGATATTTTTATCGATGATACGCCGGGCATTACTGTCATGGAGATGCGTGCCAAAGCCCGCCGATTGAAAGTTGAGCATAATTTACAGTTAATCGTCATCGACTATTTGCAGTTGATGCAGGGATCAGGTAAAAAAAGCGGTGAAAACCGCCAGCAGGAATTATCCGATATTTCACGTTCCTTAAAAGCTTTGGCCAGAGAACTGAATGTGCCCGTTATTGCTCTGTCACAGCTCAGCCGTAGTGTTGAAAGCCGTCAGGTAAAGCGGCCGATGCTCAGTGACTTGCGTGAATCAGGCGCCTTGGAGCAGGATGCCGATTTGGTTGCTTTCTTGTATCGTGAAGATTACTACGATAAGGAAACGGAAAATAAAAACATCACCGAATTGATTATTGCCAAGCATCGTAATGGTCCGGTTGATACCGTTAAATTATTCTTCCATAAACAATATACTCGTTTTGCTAACCTTGCTAAAGGTGTTGACTAAACAGAACCCGCTTGAGAATGCATTCTCAAGCGGGTTTTCTCTATATCGTGAAAAGGAAATTTGCCGAATATTTTTAAAAACATCAGTATAATTGTTCGAAACTCTTGCGTCATGAGGGGTAAAATGCTAAAATATCTGTGGTGCAGTCTGTAATTTTGCCTATTTTTTTGTTTGCGGACACCAAAATAGCTAGCTTAAATGCATAAAAACACTAATAGGGGGAACTATTGTGATTAAACGTTATACCAGCCCGGAGATGGGCGCTATCTGGACGGAAGAAAATGAATTCCGAACAATGCTGAAAGTGGAAATCCTGGCTTGCGAGGCAATGAACAAACTGGGTTTCGTTCCTGATGATGCTTTGAAGGATATTCAGACAAAATCAGACTTCCGTTTGGAAAGAATCCATGAAATTGAGGCAGTCACAAATCACGACATCATTTCTTTTGTTACTACTGTTGGTGAATATGTAGGCGATGCTTCCAAATACATTCATAAAGGTCTTACTTCCAGCGACGTCAAAGATACCGCATTGGGCGTTATGATGAAACAAGCAGCCGATATTCTGCTTGAGTTATTGAAGAAATTCCATGTTGTATTGCGCCGTCGTGCAGCTGAACATAAATATACCGTTATGATCGGTCGTACGCATGGTATTCATGCCGAACCGATGACCCTTGGTCTGAAATTCGCACTGTGGATGGATGAGACCGAACGCAATATCAGAAGACTGGAAGAGGCACGCGAAACCGTAGCGGTGGGTAAACTTTCCGGTGCTGTCGGTACTTATTCCAATATTGATCCTTTTGTTGAACAATATGTCTGCGAAAAATTAGAAATTAAACCGGTGAAATTAGCGACACAAGTTGTACAACGTGACAGACATGCTTATTTCCTGTCTACATTGGCAATCATCGGCTGCTCTTTGGATAAAATGGCGACCGAGATACGTAACCTTCAACGTACAGATATCCGCGAAGTAGAAGAATATTTCGCTCCTGGCCAAAAAGGTTCTTCCGCTATGCCGCACAAACGTAATCCGATTACCTGTGAAAAAGTTTCTGGCTTGGCACGTTTATTACGCGGTAATGCCGTAGCTGCCATGGAAAATGTTGCTCTTTGGCATGAACGCGACATTTCCCATTCTTCCGTAGAACGTGTAATCCTGCCGGATAGCACGATTGCACTCGACCATATGCTCCGCAAGTTTACCAATATTATTGATAAGCTCCTTGTTTATCCTGATGCCATGATTGCTAACATGAATAAAACCGGCGGCCTGATTTTCAGTCAAAACCTTTTGACTGCGCTTGTAGGCAAAGGTGTACTGCGCGAAGATGCCTACAAATGGGTACAGCGTAATGCGATGGCACGCTGGCTGCAAGGTGCAGATTTCAAAACCAACGTTGAAATGGATGCAGACATTAAGAAATATCTTGCTGTCGAAGAAATAGAAGCCTGCTTTGATCCTCAACCTATGCTTAAAAATATTGATTTGATAATGGCCAGATTTGGTCTCTAAGGAGGAACTCTTATGCCATCAGTTGTAGTAATCGGCTCCCAGTGGGGCGATGAAGGTAAAGGCAAGATTGTAGATTATCTGGCAGAAAAAGCCGAAGTCGTTGTACGTTATTCCGGTGGTTCCAATGCCGGACATACTGTTGTTGTAGATAATGTTGCCTATAAACTGCGTTTATTGCCTTCCGGTATCCTTTACCATGGCAAAACCTGCTTTTTGGGTAACGGTGTAGTAATTAACCCAGGCGTTGTTCTGAAAGAAATTCATGACATCAAAGCCCAGGGAGTAGACATCAGCCGTATCCTTATTTCTGACAGGGCACATGTCGTGCTTCCTTATCATGCACGTTTGGATGAACTGCAGGAAGCTGCTCTTGGCACTAACAAGATCGGCACTACTAAAGGTGGTATCGGTCCTTGCTATATGGATAAAGTAGCCCGTACCGGTATCCGGATGTGCGATTTAATTGACCCTGAAGTTTTTGCGGAAAAATTAAAAATCCAATTGGATGCCAAAAACGCTATTATCACCAAAATTTATGGCGGAGAACCGTTTGACTTTGATCAAATGCTGCAAGAATTCACAGCTTACGCTGATGAATTGCGTCTGTATGTAACAGATACCGGCGCTGCACTTGACGAAGTTTTCCAAAGCGGTAAATCTGTCTTGTTTGAAGGGGCACAAGCCACTTTCCTTGATATAGATCATGGTACTTACCCATTTGTAACAAGCTCTAATCCTACTGCCGGTAATGCTACAACAGGCAGCGGCGTTGGTCCTCGTGACATTGATCATGTTGTCGGTGTTGTAAAAGCTTACACGACCCGCGTTGGCGAAGGTCCTTTTGTTACAGAGTTGGTTGATACTGATGGCCCGGGCAACAAATTGCGTGAAACCGGCCACGAATATGGTACTGTTACCGGCCGTCCACGTCGCTGCGGCTGGCTTGACGCTGTTATGGTCAGAACGGCAGCAAGGTTGAACAGCTTGGATTACCTTGCGATTACACGTCTCGATATTCTTGATAATATGCCGAAAATAAAAATGTGTGTCGCCTATAAATATGAAGGCAAAGAAATTAAGCACATTCCTGCCAGCTTGAAGGTACTCGCCCAAGTCGAACCTGTTTACGAGGAATTTGATGGTTGGATGACAGATATTACCGGCATTCGCAATTACGATGAGCTGCCTTTAAACGCACGCAAATATCTGGAGCGTCTCAGCGAGATTGTAGGTGTTGAGCTCGGTATTGTTTCTGTAGGTGCCGGACGTCAGCAAACAATCGTATTGAAAGAGTTGCTGTAACCACATTCTTTCGTCTGCAAAGAGTGGTAAATTTTCTAAAATTTGCAGTTGTTCGAGGGTTTGATAAAAAAATCTTGACAAACCCTCTGAATTTCTGTAAACTAATAATGTTGTTTCACTAGGAACAACTGATGTGATCCACTAGCTCAGTCGGTAGAGCACCTGACTTTTAATCAGGGTGTCCCGCGTTCGAGTCGCGGGTGGATCACCATTTTTTTTGCCTGTTTGCTTTTATTGAGTAAGCACATAAGCTGAAAAGCTCTTGACAAAGATGTACCGAAACCATATAATTACGGCAAGATATATAAATAAACATTCAGCAAAGATGCTGCAGGAAAATATTCCTGCAGCTATTTTTATTGTGGCAGGGTCTTTTGCATATTAATTTTTAAGGTCCGGTCGTAAAATGAGGGGTTGTTTTTGATCAAGAGATAGGAACAGACTATTTAGCGGAGTATCAGAGAGGAGGATTGCTTGTGGATTTAGGACATTTACGTTGTTTCAAAGTTGTGGCTGAATGCCAGAACATGGTAAAAGCTGGAGAAATTCTTCATATCGGGCAACCTGCCATCAGTAAGATCATCAAAAACCTGGAAACAGAATTTACACTGCAGCTGTTTGATCGCCGCGGCAAAAACATTGTTTTGAACCAAAATGGCAAGATTTTGCTGAGCTACGCAAATACGGCTTTAATAGCAATGGATAATGCCAAGCTCGAACTGTCTGATATTAAAAACAGCACAGAAACGGGCAAAGTAAGGATTTTGATGAAAGTACTGGCGTTTTATCTGCCAGATATAGTAGCTAAGTTTAAGCAAAGGCATCCGGGAATAAATCTCGAAATTTTGCAGCATGGCGATGCCAATGACTGGGATATCTGCATTGATGCTTCGCTGGAGAAATTATCAGCGCAGGACTATTACAATCTGCTGGAGGAAGAGGTTTACCTCGTTCTGCCTAAAGCCCACCCCCTGGCCGCTAAAGAGCAGGTGCAGCTCCAAGAATTTGCTGACGATAAATTTATTGGTATGTTTGACGACAGCAGCGTTAATAATATTACCAAATTTTATTGTAATAAAGCCGGGTTTGAGCCTGAAATGGCGATTAAGAGTGAAACTAACACCATGTTTCGGGAGATTTCTTCTTTAGGGCTAGGAGTTGCCTTTGTTCCGCAATTTGTCTATGACGCTATCAGCTCTGATTGTATAGTAAAGAAATCAATTGGCAATCCTCCCTGCTTGAGATACGTAAATGTTTTTTTGAAAAAGAATAAATATCCCTCTAATGCTGTTATCTTGCTCAAAAAATTTTTGATTGATTACTTTCAGGATGACGAAAGGTTTAATAATAAAAAGTAAATGATTTCTCGCTGCAAGCTGCCCGAATACTATTTTTCATTCGGGCAGCTTAAATTTTTGCCCAACTGCTTAAAAATAAGGAAGGAATATTGCCTCCCACAGAGAATTGATAATTCTGAATAGTACACCTTTTTCAGTTGAATAGCAAAAGTGAACTAATGTATAGGTGAAGGGATGTGGTTGCAGTGAAATCGAAAAATTTTGTTGGTTTATGGTTTGGGGTGATTTTTTCTCTATTTATTATCTTTTCACCGTTAGCTTCTGCAGAACAGGTCAAGTTCAAAGATGGTGGCTGTAGTTTTAGTCTGCCTGCTTACGAGCCTTACAAAAAATTTGAGGCGAGCTGGGATGGTCCCAGCGTCAATGGGTTGGCAGACGGGGAAGGTTTTGTCAAATATACCATCGAATATGAGGACAAAACAAAATATGAGGCCGAAGGCAAGATGACAATGAAACAAGGCATTCTACAAGGCAAGAGTACTTTGAAATTCACGAATGGTGATCGTCTTGATATAAAGCGAACCGCAGAGCGGCATAGTAATGCGGGCTGATGGCAGGAAGTATGAAGGTGAATTCTATCATAATCTGGCCAATGGTAAGGGTGTTTTTACGGGAGCTGACGGTTCCAGTTACGATGGTTATTTTAAGATGGACAAACCGCATGGTTTTGGTATTGAAAGAGACAAGAATGGCACTATCATTTATCAGGGTGAATGGCTTAATGGTTTTCGCGCTGATGATCCTGCCGCCAACCGTTCTTTGACAGGATTTTTGTCTATGCCTTGGAAATCTGAACGTAAGGTCGCAGAAGAAACCCTTAATAAGAGGCCGGGCACCGAATTTGTTTCTGTTCCGCTTTTAGGAAAATTCTATGGCTATGGCGCGCCATTGCCAAGTCCGCAAAAAGGACGTTACTATTCTGTGCATGGTAAATTTAACAATGAGACAGCAGAACTGATCGTTTGGTTCTATGATGATAAACTTAGCGGTGGACGCGCCAGCTTCTTCAACTCGGAACAGGAGATCATGAGCAAATTTGAAGAAACAAAGAAGAATCTAATCAGTAAATACGGTCAGCCGAACAGTGAGAAGGGCACCGGTACAGCAGCGGTGGTCAGCTGGTCATTTATCGACAACGACCGCATAGACCTCTATGTTCGGAAACTTGGCTATGAGAATAATGCTGCCATGGCACCGGAAAAGAAAAAACCATTTAACTTGACAATTGATTACGTCAACAGTGAGCTTATGAATAAGATCAATCCGCAGCAAGCTGCTCCGACTACGAAAGATTTTTAAGATCTGTGTCAAAATGAAAACAGCCCTTCCTTCAAGGAAGGGCTGTTTCAGAAAGGATTAAAATGAAATAAACATAACCTCGGCATATTTGTCACATATGGGCATAGCAGCGAGGATTTTTTCATTTGTGCATGTGTTTTTAATTTTTTAATGATATAATATCAACGAACTCTTTGGTAGGTATATCGTGCTTGTTATATATAAAACATTTCATATGCTTATAAAAAACACATGGATAATGCTCTATCTGTTGCATCTGAAAAAAGTTTTTGTGCAATCATAATTACATGATTGCAACGTAATTTCGATATATTTCTTGAGAGTATTGAAGAATTTTTCCCAAAAAAAGTGTCGGAGGATTAGTAGTGTTAAATTATAAAATAGATATTCTTGAGGAAGATATTAAAGAATTCAGTTCACAAGTTCTAGAGATTCTCCTTAAAGATCAAACCACAAAAAAGAACATTATATGGGCTACAGATAATTATTCGGTAAATGGTTTTGGATTTGCCTTCAATGACCAGATTGCAATGGAATCTGTTACCGGTTTTCATAGAAATGTTGTGAAACCAAGGGTAGAAAAAACTAGAGAAAATCAAAGTATGCGTATTCGTGAAAAAGCTGAAGTATTTACGCCTTCGTGGTTGTGCAATAAGCAGAATAATCTTGTTGATAACGCATGGTTTGGACGTAATAATGTTTTTAACATGGAAACAGCCTATGGTTGGAATTCATTAAAAGAGTATATCAAGTTCCCATCCAAAAGTGGAAAAACATGGCAAGATTATGTGCTAGAACCGCGTCTTGAAATATCTTGTGGTGAGGCACCATATTTGGTTAGTCGTTATGATACTGTAACAGGTCAGTTCATTGAAATTCCTGAGCGAATAGGTTTTCTTGACAGAAAACTACGTGTATTATCCGAAAACATGAATGATAAAGAGGAATGGTTAAGCTGGGCGTATAAGGTATACAAAAGTATTTATGGATATGACTGGCATGGAGATAATGTACTACTGGCGAGAGAAAACCTGCTCTGCACATTCATAGACTATTATGTGCTCAAATTTAATATTGAGCCGAGTGAAGAACAGCTTTTGAACATTGCTTTTATTCTTTCATGGAATATATGGCAAATGGATGGACTGAAATTTGTAATTCCAAATAGCTGCAAAAATAAAGACTGCGATTATATTCAATTGAGCCTTTTTGATAAACAAGCAGAAAACAAGCTTTGTGAAGGGTGTACTAAGAACAATCGCTTCCTTCATAAAGGAATTTATTGTCAGGTTATGGATTGGAATGATAATAAGGAAGTTCAATTTGTTTCATTACTGAATAACAAGGATGGAGGCAGACCATGAAGGATTTAGAATTGCTTGATAACTTAATAGTAGGTCGTGTAGAACCGTATATTTATGCGTTTACAACCAATACTGTTCCTAACTATCTTAAGGTTGGCGACACATATCGTCCCGTTTCTGTACGGCTGAAAGAGTGGCAAGCACATTATCCGGAGTTGGAAAAGCAATTTGAAAATACTGCCAAAGTAGCAGATAACGTATTTTTTCGTGATTATTCAGTACATCAGTTTTTAGAGTCTGATTTACTGAAAGAGCGGTTAAATTCAGAAAAGCTCAATGGCGAAATATACTATTCGAATGAATTTTTCAAAGATACCGCGGCTAGCGAAGTCTCCGATGCTATTGTGGACATTGCAAATGATTTTGTTAGTAAAGGTAACAAATATAAATTTTATAATGCATTGACAGCTTTGCCTACCATTGTTCGTTATGACTCTACAGGGTATTTAAATCCACGTCCGAATCAACAGACTACAATTGATGCATTCAAAAAAGCCGTCGAAAACGGTAGAACGAATCTTTTGATGTATGCTGTTATGCGTTTCGGAAAATCATTCACAGCTATGTGTTGTGCTACCGAGATTAAAGCTCACCTTGTTGTCGTAGTGTCTGCAAAAGCAGATGTTAAGGAGGAGTGGCGGAAAACTATTGAATGTGCTGAAAACTTTAGAAACGACTATGAATTTTTAAGTTCTGATGATCTTGACAGGAATCATAACATTGTGACTGAAACTCTTGCCAGAATTGATGGGAGAAAAAAAGTTCTGCTATTTTTAACCTTGCAAGATTTGCAAGGGAACGTGATCAAAGACAAGCATCAGCAGATTTTGGGAAGAAAAATTGATTTGCTTATCGTTGACGAAACTCATTTCGGTGCAAGAGCTGAAAAATATGGTCAAGTACTTAAGGATATTCAGTTCAATGGCGAGAAAGCTCATAGAAAAGACGACGATGATTATGTGGAAATCACCGATGCTGAAGAACAAATTAAAGCCTTTGATACCAAGATCAAATTACATCTTTCTGGCACACCGTATCGCATTTTAATGGGGGGAGAATTTCAAAAAGAAGACATTATTGCGTTTTATCAGTTTTCTGATATAGTACGAGAACAGGAAGAATGGGATAAAAAAAATCTTTTGCATGATGATGTAAAAGAATGGAATAATCCATACTATGGCTTTCCACAGATGGTGCGATTTGCATTCAACCCTAATGGATCATCTATTCGTCGATTGAAAGAACTGCGCAATAATGGAGTAACTTATGCATTTTCTGTTCTTTTTAAGCCAAAGTCTATCAAAAAAGCTGAAGATGGTAGTCATAAGCGGTTTGTCTATGAAAGCGAAATCCTTGACCTCTTCGAAGTGATTGACGGTAGTAAGGAGGATGAAAATCTTCTTGGTTTCTTAGATTACGAAAAAATTAAGTCTGGTATGATGTGCCGCCACATAGTTTGTGTTCTGCCGTATTGTGCATCTTGCGATGCATTGGAAGAACTGATCAAAAACAAGGCAGAACAATTCAGAAACTTAAGCCAATATGAAATCATCAATATTTCCGGTGTTGATAGCCCTAATGCCTATAAAACGCCAAAAGCAATTAAAGATGCTATTAAAAAATATGAATCAGATGGCAAAAAGACCATAACACTTACTGTAAATCGTATGCTTACTGGAAGTACTGTAGAGGAATGGGATACTATGATTTATTTAAAGGATACTGCTTCCCCACAGGAATATGACCAGGCAATCTTTCGTTTACAGAATCAGTATATTAAAATCTATAAGGACGCAAACGGTGATAGCATTAAATATAACATGAAGCCGCAGACACTTCTTGTGGACTTTGACCCTAATCGCATGTTCCAAATGCAGGAACAGAAGGCACAAATATATAATGTCAATGTCGATGATGCAGGAAATAGCAAGCTCTCAGACCGTCTTTCCGAGGAACTCCGTATTTCGCCAATTATTATAATGAATAAAGACAAAATTGAACAGATTACGGCTACTGATATTTTAAAGGCTGTTAGCGAATACTCGCGTAATCGCGGTGTTGCAGAAGAAACGAATGATATTCCTGTTGATCTCTCACTAATGGAATTTGTGGATATTTGGAGTGTTATCGAACAGGAAAACGAACTTGGGACAAAGAAAGGATTCGAAATTAAAGCTTCCGATGGCGAGGGAAATGAAACTGATGTGCCAGAACAAGATGAAGAAAGTGATAACGGTGATGATACAGCAATAACTAGGGATAATCCTATTGGTGTAACAGAAGAGTCTAATGAAGATGATAACAAGATAAAAAAGAGTCCTGTAAAGCAATTCCGTATGTATTATGCGCGCATTCTTTATTTTGCTTTCTTAACTAAGAATACTGTAATTTCGCTTAGTAGTATTATCGACTGTATTGAAACAGATGAAAACGCTCGCATTTTTAGTAATCTTGGCCTAAATAAGAAAGTGGTGGAAGCTTTAAAAAATAACATGGATAAATTTATGCTCAGGACTTTGGATTATAAAATTCAAAATCTGAATCAATTATCACGTGATGAGAGTGTACCACCATTAGAGAGAGCTAAGGTTGCAAGTCAAAAATTTGGCAAGTTAGGCGAATCACAAGTAGTGACACCGACAAGCGTTTGTGAAGATATGATTGCACTTTTGCCTGAAAAATTCTTATATAGTTGCGTTGAAAGTGGTAAGGGCATTTTAGATATAGCATCTAAAGAAGGAGAATTTGCAATTGCTCTATGCAAACGTTATAAAAGTCTTGGTTTTGATAGTGAAGCGATAAAGGACATCATTTATTCAATTCCTACATCTTCCATAACATATGAATTTACACGCAAAATTTATGAATTATTGGGATTAAATGTTGCTAATATTGCTGAACAGTTTAATTCATATGATTTGCTGAATATCAAAGATGATTCTGATAACCTTGACTTTCAAAAATTAAGAGATATATTAACTCAACCTAAGCCATTTAATAAAATAGCAACAATAGATGAGACTGTTCCTGGAGGTGAAGAGAAAATGCTAAAATTTGGTGCTGTAGTTGGTAATCCGCCATATCAAGAAATTATAAGCAAAGCTGCAGGAAATAGATCGTTAGGAAGGCAATTGTTTCCTTCATTTATTACAACGGCTATCGAGATTTCGGGACAATATGTTTCGCTGATCACGCCTTCAAAATGGTTTACAGGCGAAGGACAGGATGGTTCATTCCCACCCTTAAGAAGATATGCAAGAGACAATAATCACTTCGAACAAATTCATCATTTCGGTGGAAACAAATCCTTGTTTACTGACGTTCAATTAGGAGCTGTGAATTATTTTTTATACAATAAAGAATATAATGGAGATACGTTATTTGTAAATTATGGTTTGAATGGTACTAATAGTGCTCGTAGACCGCTATTTGAAGAAAATTTAAATATTATTCTTTCATTAAACTCAATGGTTAGCATCATAAAGAAAGTTAAAGACGCAGATGACTTTATCTCTTTAACAACAATAACAAAGGGCAGAAATGCTTTTGGGATTACAGGTAAAATAGCAAACAGCATATCTAAGGAAAGCTCGTTTGCTGGATCATATGCATTAAGGTGTGCTCATGAAGCTATTCGATATATTTCTGAACAATATGTAACTAAAAACAAAGATATTGCAGATAAATGGAAAATATTTATTTCTAAAGGGAACGGAGCAGCCGGTACCCTTAGCGATGATATGCCTGTAGCAATTCTTGGAAAACCATATATTGGTGAGCCAATGTCAGCATGCACTGATTCGTTAATTCCAATTGGATGTTTTGATACTGAAATTGAAGCAAAAAATTTGCAAAGGTATATCAATACAAAATTTGTTAGATTTATGGTCGCGATTTTAAAAACATCACAGAATATAACACAAATTGTTTATGAGTTTGTTCCTATGCAAGATTTTACAAATGGTTCTGATATTGATTGGAATAAATCAATATCAGAAATTGACTCACAGCTCTATGCGAAATATGGTTTAACAAAGGACGAAATCGATTATATCGAATCCAGAATTAAACCAATGGATTAATTGTTAGAAATGATATTTTTGACATTAGATTTTGTTTTTGAGTGTGTGATCAGGAAACTTAATATACAGTCATTAAAACAACTCTAAATATCAATTTCTTCTCCGAAAATCGTTAAAAGTAAATGAATAAATCTTATGTAAGCACTTGAAAAGTAGCCTTGATAGCAAGACTTTGAATGTTTGCACATAATTGTTTGATTCATTTCCCTTGAAAAATTACTTTCAAAGGTAGACTTAGATAGGTGGAATATTAGAGAGTATGAAAATTTGTTATTCTATCCATTAATGTTTTCATTTTAGAAATAAATAGGAAAGACTGCACTAAAGTTTATATACTTCTGTGCAGTCTTTCGTTGTATTATCGTTATAAATATTGTTGGGGGAAAAAATTTGTTCTTACAAATGCATAAGAGGAATTCTGCTTAACGGAGGGGGCTATTTTATTACAATTCGATTTATTATCAGTCATTATTCTGGCAGCTGCCATCGCGCGGGCCTTGCATCATATGTTTGTGCATGCCGTCTTTCGGTCCGAAGTGCTTGCCTTCTTTGATGTTTTGCAGAATTTTATCTGCCTGATCCTGAGACATTCTGCCATCAGCTACCGCTTTATCGAGATGTCCTTTGGCTAATTCAAGGTGTTTGGCCATGAATTGGTCATAAACACCAGCATCTTTAGCAATTTCACGGATAGGTTTATGGTTGGTGCGAGCTTCTTCTTTAATGCTTTCTGCATCGCGGCCTGTTAAATCTGCGAGTATTTTAGCATTTTCTTCGCGCATCACGCCAGGACCCTTGTGCATACCAGGCGCGCCCATTGGTCCGAAGTGCTTGCCTTCTTTAATGTTTTGCAGAATTTTATCTGCCTGATCCTGAGACATTCTGCCATCAGCTACCGCTTTATCAAGATTTCCTTTGGCTAATTCAAGGTGTTTGGCCATAAATTGGTCATAAACACCTGCATCTTTAGCAATTTCACGGATAGGTTTATGGTTGGTACGAGCTTCTTCTTTAATGCTTTCTACATCACGGCCTGTTAAATCTGCCAGTATTTTAGCATTTTCTTCACGCATTATGCCAGGACCCTTGTGCATACCGCCAGGTCCCATATGCTGACCGCCAAAGCCCTTGTGCATTTGGCCTTTTCCATAACAATCGCCCACACCTGGTCCTTGTTTTTGCCCAGGATATTGAATTTTGCCTACGCTGTCATTGCCGGCATTTCTTTCCTGGATTGACTGCTGAACTAAATTGCGCATTTTGTGTGGGTTTTGATCATAGTCGCTTGTGCTTGCTGAAGTTGCTGCAAAAACGGTAGAAGCACCAAGAGCAGCAATAAGGGTACCAATAACCAGAGCTGATTTCATTTTTTTCATATAAATCTCTCCTTTATTTTTGACTTATTAGATTTTGAATTAGCTATTTGTTTAGCTTTGAGTTTAGTATAAAGTTGATTTATGGCAAAATAATGTTTTTTTTCGACAAAATTTTTGCTATTTTTTTGTGAAATAGCCATAAAAAAGACATAAAACTCAGTATAATAAAAGAAGAGAAAGGCGGTGGCCAGAGTGGGAAAAATACTGATTGCTGACGATAACGAACAAATTACCTCTATCTTGTCGAATTATGCTCAAAAAGAAGGTTTTGAGCCCATTGTATCGCTAGACGGTGAGGATGCTATAGCAAAATTTAATAAATATGGTGCGGAAATACAAATCATATTACTGGATGTTATGATGCCGAAAAAAGATGGCTTCGAAGTCTGCAGGGAGATACGTCAAAAATCCATGGTGCCTATTATCATGGTTACAGCACGCGGCGAAGATTTTGAAAAAATAATGGGACTCGACATCGGCGCAGATGACTACATAGTAAAACCTTTTTCCGCCGGTGAAGTGATGGCGAGGATAAGGGCTACTTTGAGGCGCATGCAGATGGAAAAGCAGACCAAGAATAGCTTTACCATTGATAATCTTGTTATTGATTTAGATGAATATAACGTTACCATAGATGGGCAGAAAATGAATCTGACCAAGAAGGAAGTAGAACTTCTCTGGACTTTGGCCAAAAATAAGAATAAAGTATTTACAAGGGAAAATTTACTCGACAGTATCTGGGGTTATGACTATTTTGGTGATAGCCGCACAGTGGATTCCCATATCAAAAGACTGCGTGCAAAATTGGAAGCAGTGCCGCACGAAAAATGGGAAATCAAGACTATCTGGGGCGTAGGTTACCGCTTTGAGGAGAATTGAAATGAAGAACAAGATTGCATTAAAGCTGACCCTTTATTTTGCGGCAGCCCTTCTGATTTTTGCGCTTGTTGTCGGCAGCAGCTTTCGTTTTCTTTTTTGGCAGCATACAGAGGCCTTAAAGAGAGCGGAGCTTGAGCAGCGTGCCGTAAAAATTGCACAAGCCATGGTGGATACGCGCGAGCAAGTAACTGCCTGGCAGGAGCGGATGGCACAAAAACAGGCTGATGAGGGAGAGAAAGAAGGCAAAAGACAGGAACAACGCCCGGGTGGTGGTGGTCAATTCGGCGGTTGGGGCTATGCTTCCATGCTGCGTTTTTTAAGCAGTTCAGCTGCCGATGATGTCTGGATAGTCGATCTTGAAAACAATTTGGAAGTCAGCGATCATAAAGGTGGTCCGTCACGTATAATAACATATAAAGATTTGCCACCGGATGCGGACAAGGTCGTTAAAGAGGCTTTCAGAGGAAAAACTGTTTTTGGTCAAGGCTTCAGCCCGCTCTTGCAGGTGCCGACTCTGACGGTTGCGACACCGATACAGGATAAAAATGGAGCAATCATCGGCGTTGTCCTGCTGCATTCACCTTTGTCCGGCATGGAAGAAGCGGCTGGCCAGGGTATGAAAATTTTGTGGGTCAGTGCGGGCATTGCCCTGCTCTTGGCCTCTGTTTTCAGTTTGCTGTTCTCCTTGAAATTTACCAAACCTTTGAATATGATGAAAAGAACAGCTGAAGAAATGGCCGAAGGAGACTATGCTGTCCGAAGCGGCGTGCAGCAGAATGATGAAATCGGCGAACTCGGCAAAGCCTTGGATATTCTGGGTGAGCGCTTGGAGCTGGCCAGTCAGGAAAGTGCTAAGCTAGATCAGTTGCGGAAGGACTTTATTGCGAACATTTCCCATGAATTGCGTACACCGGTTACTGTTATTCGCGGTTCCCTGGAAGCTATCTGCGACAAGGTGGTAGATACACCGGAACAGATTGAAGAATATCATCGTCAGATGCTTTCCGAAAGTATCTTCCTGCAGCGTTTGATCAATGATTTACTGGATCTTTCCCGGTTGCAGAATCATAATTTCCAGATAGAAAAAACACAGCTTAACCTTTGCGACGTTGTACAGGATGTAGTGCGCAGCAGCCAGCATATCGGCAAGAGAAAGGCCATTAACGTTGAGATAAAAAGCGATGTTGACATTTATCCTTTTAATGGTGACTACGGCAGACTGCGTCAGATGCTGATGATCTTTCTTGATAATGCAATCAAGTTTTCGCCGCTGGGCAGCACGGTAGAAGTATTGCTCACCGGTGATGTTTTAAAAGTTGTGGACCATGGCTGCGGTATACCAGCCAAAGATCTGCCGCATGTCTTTGAACGCTTTTATAAGACACGGGTTGAAACCAACAAGAGCGGCACGGGACTTGGACTTGCTATCGCCAAAGAAATCGCTGAGAGGCACGATATCAAGGTCAGTATGACGAGTGAACCCGATGTGGCGACTGTCGTTATTATGACATTGCCGGTAACGGATAAAACAATTGCATAGAATCAAAGGAGCAGCTTCGTTTAACGAAGCTGCTCCTTTTACCTATGGCAGGATAAACAGACATTATAGCGAATTTAGTAAGCAAACAGAGGTGAAAAAAGTGATAAGGCTGATGAAAAAAGAGGAAATTAACGAATTGGCTGCTTTATGGCTTAATTCTTCATTAACTGCCCATGATTTTGTTCCTGCAGAATTTTGGCAGGAGAAACTGCCATTGGTGCAAAAAGAATATCTGCCGGGAAGCATTACCTATGTATATGAAAAAGAAGGCAAGGCATTAGGCTTTTTAAGTTTAGTCAAAGAAAACAAGATTGGCGGGTTGTTTGTAGATAGTACAGCTCAGAATAAGGGTGTTGGGTATGCATTGATAGAACAGGCTAAGCGTTTATTTAATTTTTTGGAATTGGACGTATATGCCCGCAACGAAAAAGCGGTACATTTTTACTTGCGTCAGGGTTTTCAAGCGGTAATGGTTTTTAAAGGTGAAGATACAGGCGAAGAAAGTATAAAAATGAGGTGGATTCAATGAACTATGGCTTGAAAGACAAAGTTGTTGTTATAAGCGGAGGAACTTCAGGGATCGGTCTCGCAACAGCCCGCCTTGCTGTAGCCGATGGCGCCCGGGTTTTCCTTATAGGACGCAGTGAGGAAAATGGGTTGTCAGCTTTGGGAATTTTGGATGCTGACCCTGAAATGGTCAAGTTTATCCAAGCAGATGTAAGCACTATCGATGGCTGTCAGTCAGCTGCAGAAGCAGTCAACAAAGCAGCAGGGAGAGTGGATATCCTGGTTAATTCTGCCGGGGTTTACCGTGAACAGTGGCTGGAACTGGTAACAGAAGATGAGTATCAGGAAATCATGGATATTAATGTTAAAGGTACTTTATTCCTGTGTCAGGTAATGCTGCCTTTAATGACAGAACATGGTTCTACAATTATCAATATCGCCTCCGATGCCGGGTTGGAAGGCAATTACGGCTGTCCTGTTTATTGCGCTTCCAAAGGTGCTGTGGTTGCGCTGACAAGGGCGCTCGCGCTTGACTACGCTCCGCGTATTCGTGTAAACTGCGTTTGCCCGGGCGACGTGGCAACACCGCTTGTCGAAAAGCAGTTAGCGGCTGGCGATTATACGCTGGAAGAAATGGCTGAACCCTATCCTATTGGCAGAATTGGGCAGCCGGAAGAAATTGCTCATGTAATCTGTTCCCTGGCTTCACCGTTCAATAGTTATATGACAGGTTCCATAGTCCCTGTTGACGGTGGTTTAACGGCTAAATAGATTATTTTGAAGTATTGAAAAGGAGCTTCCGCACTATTTTATAGTGCATAAGCTCCTTTTGTGATAACGATGGATATTTCTCATCTGAGTGTAGTAATCTTGTTTAGTTGAACCAGGCTTTTTTGAGGAGCAATAACGCGGGCCGGATATGATCCTCATTGATGCCGGCAAAGGAAAGCAAAATCTCCGGCTCAACTTTGGGAGCGCTGGCTTGTACAGGTAAGATGCGTACACCGTTAGCCAGAGCCAGGGAGGCTAATTCTTCTGAAGTATTTTGGCTGCGAACGGCAAGACGGATGTGCAGACCGGAGGCGTAGGAACGTACTGTGATGAGCTTGCCGAAAATTTCTGTCAAAGCGGTTCGCAGCAAAGTGTTCTTTAAAGCATAAAGCTTGCGCAAACGACGAACATGGCGGCGCATGTGGCCGCCGGCAATAAATTCTGCCAACGCCAGCTGCTCAATGGTTGATGAGGTCTGATTGTATAATTGGGCGCTGGCGTTATAACGTGCCAGCAGCCTGGGTGGCAGGACCATATAGCTGATACGCAGCGAGGGCATCAGGAGACGGGAAAAGGAGCCGAAATAAATAACGTTGTCACCGCCGGACAATCCTTGCAAAGCGCCGATGGGACGCGCGAAATAGCGAAATTCACCATTGTAATCATCTTCAATAATCAAACCGTTGGTATGCTGTGCCCAATGCAGCAGAGCCAGGCGTTCTTCAGCGGAAAGGGTACTGCCTTTATATGGATTGGAAGGGCTTACGAGAAGCAGCGAGGGCAGCTTTTCATCTATTTTTCCGGCGGCAAAGGTCTCTACCTGCCAATCATGGTCTTTGAAAATGCGTTCTGCCTGCGGAAAACCGGGCGCTTCTAATGCTACACTCTGATGCTCGGGCTGCAGGATTCCTATCAGTATTTCCAGCAGGCTCTGGACGCCGGCACCGATGACGATCTGCTCAGGGGCCGCAATTACACCGCGTGCTTCATAGCTATATTTGGCAAGAATTTCACGCAGCTTGATTTCACCCTGAGCCTGACCGTAAGCAGCGATATTTTCCGGTTCTTTCAGCGCGTTATTGATGCATCGGCGCCAAAGGGCAGCATTAAATGTCCTTATATCAATATAGTTATTAGCAAAGTTATAAAGAACAGCAGGTTTCTGCGGTTGTTTTTGCTGAGGTTTATTGGCAGTCGGCGGTAGCTCCGCCAAATTGATTGCTATATAGCCGCGTTTAGGCTGGCTCATGATATAACCTTCTGCCAAAAGCAGGCTGTAAGCTGTCTCCACTGTTGTACGGCTGAGATTCAACGCTGTAGCAAGCTTACGAATGGAAGGCAGTTTAGCACTGTCTGCCATATGATTTAACCGGATTTCTTTTTTAAAGTGTTCGGCCAACTGCCGATATAAGGGCAAATGGCTTTTCTTATCTTCTGTGAAATTCATGGTCAGCATAAACTGTACTCCTTAAACATATAGAAATATAATAATTTAATATGACAGGTACATTATATAATTTTCTTAGTCATTTTTAAAACAATTTTCCCACAAAATTGCATAAATTACTCGTTTACATTTTCGCTAGCGAAGGATAAATAAGAATAATTATTATTCTTGACAAAGCTAAAAACAAAAATGTAAGATTGTCATAAATCATATAGTATAAAAATTGCTTGTTTAAGAAAGGGAATTGTATGCAAAAGGCTTACACTTCCCGCTGCTCGTTGCCGCAGCCTATGGCGGTGAAATTGTTCGCGGTCCATCTTCCTCTATTCCGCTTGTCGCTGCTACACCCGGCAACTTCATGGTCAAGCTTGGTGTGCCTCTGATTCCTGTAACAGAAACCCTTTATTCTACCTGGAATATTCTTCTGTCAGTGGCAATTGCTGCAGCATTGTTCCTTGTATATTTCCATATGAAGGCTCCGGATGGCGTGATGGTTGAATTTGTTGATAAGGAAGCGCCGAAAGCTGCTCCAAAAGAAAAGAAAGACATGACTCCGGCGGAAAAACTAGAGCATTCTTATTTAATAAATCTTCTCTTCGGTCTTCTCCCTCTTTCTTATCTCGTCCTTAATTTCGCGAAAATTGGTTTTAACCTCAACCTTAACTTAGTTGTTCTTATTTTCCTGACTGCGGGATTACTTCTTCATAAGAGCCCAAGTGCCTATCTTGATGCAGTAGGTCAGGCTATCGGCGCTTGCCGTGGTATCATTCTCCAATTCCCGCTTTATGCAGGAATTTCAGGCATGATTATCGGCTCCGGCATGGTCGCTGTTTTGTCTAACGCTTTTGTCAGTATTTCAACGCCGCACACTTTCCCGTTATTCACTTTCCTGTCAGCCGGTCTTGTAAATATCTTCATCCCTTCCGGTGGCGGTCAATGGGCAATCCAAGGACCTATCATGATGGAAGCAGCGCAAAAACTTGGTGCAGACATACCGCAGACCATCATGGCTTTTGCCTGGGGTGATGGCTGGACCAACCAGATTCAGCCGTTCTGGGCACTGCCGCTCTTGGGTGTTGCCGGTCTTGGCGCCAGAGATATCATGGGCTACTGCGTAATCTGGACGGTAGTTTCCGGACTTATTATCAGCGGAACATTCTTGATCCTAAGTTTCTTGTAAAAAATAAAACAAATAATGTTAAAAAGGAAGTACTGTGTTAAATATCATAGGATAATTACTTTTAGAAACTAAAGGTAAATGGGCCCGCTTAGCAAACGGGCCCATTTTTTATCTGTATTTTGTTTGTTGGTGCAAAAACAGAGTTAGTTATTTTGTAGATTTATACATATGAAAGATAATAGCTAATTTATATAATTTAAGAGGTATACAGGAGGGGGCAGTTGCAAGTTTAGCGAAAAGGGGTGGCCTGAGTGAAGATATTTGTTTTGAATTGCGGTAGTTCATCAATTAAATACCAGCTGGTTGAAAATGACAGCAAAAAAGTCTTGGCTAAAGGTGTTTTAGAAAGGATTGGCATGGCAGGAAGCTTTCTTAAGCATTATTCTGTTTATGATTATGCTGTAGAACTTAAAAAGCCCGCTCATAATCATACGGAAGGTATTCAGCTAATCTTGAAAGCGCTGGTTGATAATAAGATTGGTGTTATTAAAAATTTGTCGGAAATCAGTGCTTTTGGACATAGGGTAGTGCATGGCGGCGAGGCTTTTCGAGAAGCAATTATAATAACAAAAAATGTTATAGACGATATTAAAAAGTGCATTCCGATGGCACCACTCCATAACCCTGCCAATCTCGCAGGCATCGAGGCTTGCATGGGTTTGATGCCAAATGTTCCTCATATTGCGGTTTTTGATACTGCTTTTCATCAAACGATGCCGGCTAAAGCATACTTATATGGATTGCCTTATGAACTGTACATCAAATATGGATTGCGAAAATATGGGTTTCATGGTATTTCTCACCAATATGTCGCAGAAATGGCAGCAAAATATTTAGGCCGGGATTTATCAGATTTGCGGCTCGTAACCTGTCATTTGGGCAACGGAGCGAGTGTAGCCGCAGTCAAAGGCGGCGAATCAATAGATACAAGCATGGGTTTCACTCCTCTGGAGGGCCTTGTGATGGGTACGAGGTGCGGAGAAGTAGATCCGGCTATTATACCGTTTATCATGGACAGAGAGGATATGACTGGCAAGCAGGTATATCAATATCTGAATAATAAAGCCGGTGTACTGGGAATATCTGGCCTTTCCAGCGATTTCCGCGATCTGGAAAAAGCTGCTGAGTGCGGGGATGAGCGGGCACAGCTCGCAATGGATATCTTCTCATACCGCGTCAAAAAATACATCGGTGCTTATGCAGTGGCAATGGGTGGAGTAGACGCAGTAATCTTCACAGCCGGTCTCGGAGAAAATTCGCCAGTTATAAGAAAGAATATCTGCAGCGGTTTGGAGTTTTTGGGCGCACATTTGGACACGGAAAAAAACAATTTACGCGGTGAGATAAGAGAAATAGGCTCATACGGTGACGCAGTCAAATTGCTGGTCATTCCAACCAATGAGGAAATGGTTATTGCAGAGGAAACTGCCAGACTTTGCGCAAATGTTGTAACGTTATGATTAGCTAATAAAAGCCGCTGTGTGATATAATTTTAAAGAAGTATTCATTTGTACGGAGGCTTCACATGGCACAAGACAGGGTAACTCTTAACGCATTAATGGAGATTGAGAATTTTAGGAATAAACTGCGTCTTGCTAACAAAAATGCCAATCTTGATTACCAGATAACCCATGTTACAATTATGGAAGGGCCTGACCGTTATGAATGGGTCACAGGCGGAGAGTTCGTTTTAACTACTTTCTATGCTTTCAGTAAGAATTCCGAGCTTCAGGACTATGCTTTTGAAAGGCTGGCGCAAAGGGTGTCGGCTGTAGGTATTAAGACACATAGGTTTATCGAAAAGATTCCCGAAAGTATTCTTGCTATCGCAGATAAATACAGATTGCCGGTTTTTGAGGTCAAAAAAGAAGTAAAATTCCGCGAGCTGGTTGCGACAATCAATCAGGAAATCCAGAACTATCAGACTAATATGCTGATAGAAGTTGAACAGCACTACCAGAAGCTGATCAGGGCATCACTCAGTTCGGATGATGTCAACAATCTTTTGAATGTATTTGGCAAACAGATAAGAATGAACTGTTTTTGTCTCAATTACCAATTTAAGCTTAATGGCACTTACGGCTTGCCTGGGACAAAAAGACAGGATTTTATTGATTGGGTCAATATCATAAAGGATCGGCTTGCCGAAGGAATTGATACTTCTGCCGGCCACATTGTGGAAAATCTGCATATTTTTGACTGTTATGCCCGAGGCAGACTTATCGGCATGTTAGTTGTAGTTTGTGATGGCGATCTTCCGGAAAAAATCAGGTTGATGTGCCAGCAGGCTGCTTCCTTTATATCAATAAAAATGTGGGACCAATATGAAACCAATAAGAAAGCACTTGCAAAATTCTGGCAGGAAGTCAAGGACGGAACAATCACTGATGATGAAGAGATTGCTGACGGCTTAGCCCGTTTTGGGCTTAGCAATCAAAACAATTATGGTATGGTCTTGGTCTCCAAGCATGCCAACGCGAATGAAATATATCAGTATCTGAAGAGTAATTTTAATGAAAGTATTTTCATTGATGAAGGCAAGAGCATTGTTTTATTGTGCCAGCAGAAAGAGTTTGCACATTTTGAGGGTAAACTTGCGGACTATATTAAAACCTTGCCTGATAAAACTTTGATTGTCGTTAATTCCGAAGCTATAACGCCAGCCGGTTTCAGTAAACAGTTTTCTTTGGCAGAGCAGTCAATGGAGGTTTTCAGGAGACGCGGGATCCATGGTATTGCGTATGCCGAGAGTTGTACGCCTTTCAGTATTATCCTGCGGGCGCGCAATACTCCTGAGTATGAGTATTTATGTGATAAAATCTTGTTTCCTTTGCTTAGATATGATAAAATTTATCAATCCAATTTATTGGATACTCTCGGTTGTGCTTTGAGAACGGACAGTTTGGAACATACTGCCAAAGAGTTGAATATACATATTAATACTCTGCGGTACCGCTTAAAAAAAGTCTACGAAATTACAGGAAAGGATTATTTTAAGCGCAGGGACAGATATTTTCTGCACATGGTTGCATCAATCCAGGAGTTGGAGAATTTCAAATAGCTTAATTGAAAAGGAGTGACTTGCAAATGAATTTTCCGTTAATATTAGGCGTTTCTGCCAGACATTTGCATCTGAGTGCAAGTGATATGGCAAAGTTGTTTGGTGAAGAAACAGAACTGCATCCCAAAAAGTATATAAAACAGCCTGGGCAGTATGCCGCTGAAGAGCAAGTTACTTTGGTAACAGCTAAGGGTAAAATGAATTTGCGTGTAATTGGACCTTTGCGTAAAGCAACACAAATTGAACTTTCCATGACTGATGCCAGAGCACTTGGGCTGACACCGCCAATCAGGATTTCCGGTGATATTGAGAATTCTGCGGGCGGACTTCTTGTTGGACCCAAGGGAGAAGTTGAACTTGAGAAAGGTATTATTATTGCAGCCAGACATGTTCACCTGTGTCCGGCAACTGCCTCTGAATATGGCTTGAAGAATGGTGATGTGGTCAATGTCAAAACCACGGGCGAAAGAAGCCTGACTTTCCACGATGTACCAGTGAGAACAGGCGAAGAGCATGCCGATGAATATCATATTGATACGGATGAAGCAAATGCCTGCGGTTTGGTTACAGGCGCAATTATTGAAGTGAGTAAATAGATATATAAAATAATCCCCGGTTCAATCTGAACCGGGGATTGCTGTTTATTTGGCCATACGGTAAATTTCTTCGATGTCAGGAATAGCGAGTGTTTTGAAAGCACCAATCGTTCGTTTGCCCATGAAACTGCATTTGTAAGCCAGCTCCTTGATTTGTTGTTCGGTTAAATCAATGTCCATATCTTTGAGCGATGTTGGCATGCCGATGCTGCGGAAGAAATCTTCCATGGCGGCAATACCATCAAGAGCTGTTCTTTCCGGGGCATCAAAATGATTGGGGACATTCAGGACGTTAACGGCAAATTGCGCGAAGCGGGCAGGGTTTTCCTGATATACGTAGCGTGCCCAGCTGCCCCAGACGGCTGCCAAACCAGCACCGTGAGCTATATCAAACATGCCGCCTAATTCGTGTTCGAGCTGATGGCAAGCCCAGTCGCCACAATTCCGGTCTCCGGTAACCCCATTATGGGAAAGACTGCTCGCCCACATGATGGTTGAGCGCGCCTCGTAGTTTTCCGGTTCTTTTAAAAGCACTTTGACATTATACATAACTGAACGCATCAAGCTTTCGCCCAAGACGTCTGAAATCTCGAGGGTTTTAACTCTGGCAAAATAACGCTCCATAGTGTGGAGCAGGATATCGGTAGAGCCGCTGGCTGTCTGATAAGCTGGCAGCGTATAGGTGAGTTCCGGATTCATGATTGCAAATTTGCAGTAACCTGAATCTGAACCCAAAGACCTTTTCAGCCAGCCGTCTTCATTGGTGATGACAGAAACGTTACTCATCTCACTGCCAGCAGCCGGTATTGTCACAATCGCGCCTATGGGAAGGCAGCCATTGACTGGCAGTTGCGCGCCTGTATATAAAGCCCAGACGTCACCTTCATTAACTGCGCCATAACCGATGCCTTTGGCACTGTCGATGACGCTGCCGCCGCCGACGGCGAGAATAAAGTCAACTTTTTCCTCCTGGCAAAGCTTGATTCCTTCATAAACTTTGCTGAGACGTGGGTTGGGCACGACGCCGCCTAATTCGACATAGGCGATGCCAGCCGTCGTTAAAGAGGCAATAACACGATCCAGCAGGCCGGATTTTTTGGCACTGCTGCCGCCGTAATGTATGAGCACTTTTTTACAGCCAGATTTTTTTACTAATTGGCCGACCTTATTTTCCGTATTTTTGCCAAACACTATTTTTGTTGGGGCATGATAATTGAATGAATCCATTTAAATACCACCTTTAATTAAGAAAATTTTTGTTTAACAGATATGAATGTTTCTACTGTAAGCATTGAGTGTCAGGAACGCAGTTGATGCAGAGCCGGCTGCAGTTTTTTGTAGAGCAGCCAGGAAGAAATTGAAATGGTAGCACCTTTTAGAATGTTAAAGGGGAGCGTCACATACAGAATAAAAGTAAATTTATCGTGAATCGCAGGCATGAATTTTGCTGAAAGAGCCAGGATTTTATCAATAGGCATAAACAAAGAATAAAGGGGTAAAATGATATAATAATTAAGGGGCATGGCGACCAGAGTCATGGCAATCGTTCCGGCTAGCAGCGCTTTGAAGGCCCCAGCCTTGGTCTTGTTATGCTGATAAATAAAACCCGCAGTGCCTACCATGGTACCGCCGATGATGATATTGGCGAGTTCGCCGACGCCGCCGGTGTTGGAAACAAAAAGATGCAGGGCATTGCGCACAACCTGAATCAAAATACCGGTCACTGGCCCGAAGGTAAAAGCCGCTATCAAGGCAGGTAAATCAGCAAAATCAAGTTTGATAAATGGTGGGAAAAATGGCAGGCTAAAATCAAAAAGATAAATAATCGCAGCAAGTGCTGAAAAAACAGCAACTATGGCTAACCTTCTCGTAGAAAAATTTTTCACTATGAATACCTCGTTTTTTTCGAACTTGTTACTGTTATTCTATTATAAATCCTCACCTTTCAGGAAAACAAATAAAATCTGGAGAGGGGAAAATGACATAAATTTCAGAAATTTCATTGCGCTTTATGATAAAATTAAGTAAACGGCAATAATTTTCAAAGGAGGTCATAGTATGAAAGCCAAGATTCTGCAAAAATCAGTGGGGATTTTTCTTGCTATTTGTTTTTCTCTGGGCCTAGTTGCCGCACCTGTTTTAGCGAAACCGCTGAGTTCGCCAAAGCAAGTGGCAGAACAAAATCATAATAATCATGAAAAAAATAAAAAATTTGAACAGGACCAGCACAGGAAAGAAATAGTCAGGAAAGTACAGAATTGCACAAGCTATAGTTTTGAGCGTGCCCGCGATGCGCACATGACTCTGGAAGATTTCATTATTACTCTTTATATAGCGGACCAGCTGACAGATCATGATTTCATGGATATTTACTGGATGCAGAAAAACGGCAGCCCCTATAAAGAAATCTGTAAGGCAAACGGCATCAAATGGGGCTGGGTCAGAAGACATGTGAAAAACCAGCATATGGTGATGTCCGAGGAAGCACGCGAAGCCGGTCTGATCATGTGGGCTTTAGACGAAATCCTTCATTGATAAGTTACGATTACATACAAAAAATCCCCCTTAGTTTATAACTAAGGGGGATTTTGATATTAAGTTATAAATGTTTATTAATAGAAAAGATTAACCAGCATGTATCCTGCGAAGCAGGCAGAGCCTACACCAATAAGACCAGGGAACAGGAAACTGTGGTTGATGATGAACTTGCCGATGTGTGTGGTACCGGAACGGTCAAAGCCGATGCAGGCCAAATCAGAAGGATAGGTCGGCAATACGAAATAGCCATAGGCAGCCGGCATAAAACCAACAATGATCAGAGGATCAACGCCAACGCTGAGAGCCATTGGTACGATAACAGTAACAGCTGCTGCCTGCGAGTTAATTAGCTTGGAAACCAGGAACAGCACAATAGCGTACATCCATGGATAAGCAAGAACTACAGCACTAAGAGATTTTTTCATGACAGGCAGGTAAGCACTGAAATAAGTATCAGCCATCCAGGCAACACCGTAAACGGAAACAATAGCTGTCATACCTGACTTAAATACAGAACCGGAAGCGACATCGGAAGTCTTGACGTTGCAGACAACCATGATGATAGCTGCAATTGTCAGCATCATTAACTGGATGGTTGGAGTCATGGAGAAAGTTTTCATAACGCCTTTAGCATCGGCAAATTTAGGCAGCAACTGTGGGAAACTGCCGAAAATAGCAATTACGGCGATACCCATAAGGAAGATGACAGCAGCCTTGTAAGCCGTGGCAGGTAACTTTCTGTTAACTAAACTTTGGTCTGCAAGATCACCATAAATATATTCTTTCTGCTCTGGATCCGCAATTTTGGCCTGAAACAGTTCGTCTTGATCAAGATCTTTACCTCTGTTCAGGCTCCACAAACCGGCAATGATGACGCCGATAAAGGTGGCCGGAATAGAAATTGAGAGAATTTGCATTACACCGAAAGGATGCGGGCTGGCACCGAGGATTGCCACCACTGATACAACCGCAACTGAAGCCGGAGAAGCACAGACACCCATCTGGGAAGCGATGGAAGAAACAGCCATCGGACGTTCCGGACGGATATTCTGTTTAATAGCGATATCATAAATAATAGGGAACATAGTATAAACAACATGACCTGTACCGCACAAGACTGCTAATGTCCAGGTGGTAATAGGCGCTAAAATAGTAATATACTTTGGATTGCTGCGCAAGAATTTTTCCGCATATTTCAGCATTACATCAAGGCCTTTGGAGGCTTGCAGGAAGGCTGAACAAGTAACTACTGCCATGATGGTCAGCATTACGTCAACAGGTGGTTTGCCGGGATTAAGATGCATAACAAAGATGAAGAACACAAGGCCGATAGCAGAAACGGCAGCCAAGCCAATACCGCCACGACGCACGCCAATAACAAGGCAGGCAATTAAAACGATAAAACCTAATAACATTAACATCGAGACACCCCCGCAAAAAATAAAATAAATAGTTGGTTCTTACTGATCGGCAGAAATTCCAGATGCAGCAAGAGAATTTTTATATCTAACGACCTATGTCATCCATGTGTATTGCTTTTTTTGTGATGGATTAGTAAGACATAGTCGGAGATGCTGAAACTGCAACCAAGATAGCGTATTCTGTTAAAAAATATATAGTATAATTGGCTTCGATATTAGACATTAAACTACGCTTTTTGTATGAGTGTGCGAATATTAGTATACACTATTCCAAAAAGGAATACTACTATTTAATTTTAATTGTATTTAAATTGCGAAAATTAAACCCGCATCAATCTGTCTCTCATTACATAGACAGGAAAGATGCGGGTTTTAAGTCTGGTAATATTTTATAATCCGTTTTTTTCAAACCAGTTAAATAAGGTTCCAACTAAAAAAATGAAAGGGATAATCACGAACCAATGGTTTACACCCAGTAATTGAGGTATGGTAATTTTTCCGTAGTTGCCCCAGGTCAGCACGGTTTTTAGAAGGTAGGGATAGGCTTCGGCATAGATGGCGGCACCTACTAACATACCGGCAATGCCCCAGATAGCATCTGTGCGGCCTTCGCCCAAGGCTCCGAGGGATGTGCCGGGGCAATAACCAAGAAGACCCCAGCCAAAACCAAAAATAAGTCCGCCGATAATAACTGAGCCAAGAATGGTCGGCTTGAGGGATAATTGGACCAGACCAAGATCAAGCAGAAAATAAACACCAATCATCGCAACGACAATATGAGAAAGCATGAATTTTACTATGGTCATGTCCTCCAGCAGCAAAGCAGCTATTTGTTTATCATAGCGTAAGACGCGCCCTTTCTGAAGGAAGAAGCCGAAGAGTACGCCTGTAATTAAGCCATACATAAGAGTAGCCATTACTCGTCGCCTCCCTTATAGATAATATTGGCAGAAAGCATACCGCCAATAAAGAAGCAAACCAAAGCAATATAACCACTAACGGCCAATTGCAGACCGCCGCTAAGACCGTGGCCGCTGGGGCAGCCGTCAGCCAGACGGGCACCAAACATCGCAATGATACCGCCGATGAAGGCGATAACAGCTCTTTTTTTAATACTTGGGCCAAACTTGGCTTCCCACATGTCGGGTAAAGGTTTGATTTGAAAAGTACCGGATGTAACGGCAGCTATAAATGAGCCAATTGCAATTCCTATTACCACCATCCATTGCCAGTCTATGATCGGTGTTTCCTTAATAAAATAGGGCATTTTGGCAACTCTTTCAGGTGTAAATATTTCTTCCATCATGCCGGCTGTTTTGACAAAAGTTGTCGAAGCGCCAAGGTATTTGCCGACAAACCAGACAGAACCAATAGATACAAGTCCGCTCAAGGCACCTGCAAGATAAGGACTCCAACCATCATTAACCTTCATAATACGCTCAACCTCCTTTAATCCTTAAAGCCAGAGGCATTTGGGTTACTCTAAGGTGGTAGTTCTTCTTATGTACACAAATATCCTTCTCATTTATTGAGGGCAAATTTGCAAAAAATGGAAGGATTTACCTGTATTGCGGCGAATTTAGTTACGGAAAAGCTTTGTGTTGCGGCATTTGGAGAAAAAGTGTTAATTGTAATTGGCAGCACTCGGACTTAACAGATGATAAGCAATGCAAATGGGGGGATTTTACGTTGGATAATAAAGATGGTGACCTAAAAAATGATAGCAAACTGCAAGAATTGCCGCTTGAATTACTTGAAGGGTATTTCCCTACTCATTTTAGTGAAGGCAAAACAACAAGTATAATAAAATTCAACATCAATACCCAAAGGTTATTACTAAAAATATTCTATAATTTTACTAAGATTACTGACGATAAAATTGATAGTCTGATAAACATTACACTAAAAGGTATCTGCGAAATATATGATGCTGATCGCTGCAATATATTCAGGGTTTCCGAGGACGGAACCAGGATGTGCAGAACTTATACCTGGCAGCAAGAAGGACTTGGACAGGATTTTCATAATTTGAAATATGGCGAAAAAGAAACATTTCTGTGGGGAACGAACAAACTCTCAAATTTGGAAACTATTAATATTGAAAGTTTAGACGAAATGCCCGAAGAAGCTGCCAAAGAGCGAGAAATATTCAAAAATTGCGGCATCAAATCAATATTGAGTGTACCGATATCCTGTAATGATAGTTTAGTGGGTTGTATCGCTTTTGATTCCCTTAGATACGAAAGAAAATGGTCGAAGGAGATAATAGCGGTTTTAACGATTCTTGCTGATATTTTTGGCAGTGCTTTTAAAAGGAAGGCACAAATTGAAGAATTGGAACAATTAGAAAAATATTATCATACGGTTTTTGAGAATACGGGCTTGCCAGCATTTATTATCGGTGAAAATATGGAAGTCTTGCAGTCCAGCATGAATTGGGAAGGAATTTTTGGCTATTCACGCAAAGAATTAGAAGGTAAAAACTGGTTGGAATGTTTACCTAAAGAAGAAATAGAGAAAATCAAAAATTATCATTATGCACGACGTGAGGAACATAATGATGCTCCTCAAAAATATACAGCTCATGTCATAGACAAATTTGGCCGTGTGAAGGATTGTCTGCTCAACGTATCATTAATTCCTGGTACCAAAAATTCTGCTGTTACTGTCTCTGATATTACGCAATACAATAGGATAGGGCGAGCTTTAAAAGTTACAACAGCTATAAATACCGCACAATTGCATGCTGAAAATGAACAGACATTATTAGAAAACGTCTGCCAAAAAATTGTCGATATAGGGCGTTATCGCTTTGCCTGGATTGGTTACATCACTAGTGGTGAGCAGCAAACAATGATGCCTGTCGCACATGCCGGTTTCGAGGATGGTTACCTCAGCCTGCTAAAAATCAATTGTAAACGAATGATAAATTTTGATGATTACTATACTCCTAACCAGATAGGAAGACCTTATGTTTGCCGCAATATAGAGAAAGATTCGGACTTCCCGCCATGGAAGGAAGAGGCCTTGAAGCGCGGGTATAAAGCCTTTATATGTATTCCTTTAAACCTTGGTGGAGAATCTGAACGAGCAATACTGGTTATATATTCTGGTGACGAGGATGTTTTTGATAAAGAAGAGGTTACACTTATCAAAGAAACTGCAGATGATCTTGTTTTTGGGATTAAATATTTGCGCAATCGTATTGCCAGAGCTAAAACAGCAGAGAAGCTGGAAAACAGTTTGCAACAAAAGGACAGTTTGCTACTGGAAATAGTAGATGCGCTTGCTGCTTCCGTCGAAGCAAAGGATCCTTATACTGCTGGCCATCAAAAAAGAGTAGGTGCATTGGCCGGTGCGATTGCTCAAAAAATGGAATTGGCTCCGGATGATATAAAGGGTATTGGCATTGCCGGTACTATTCATGATATCGGCAAGATTCAAATACCGGGAGAAATTTTGTGCAAGCCAAGCAAACTGCTGCACGAAGAATTTAACCTTATCAAAACCCATAGCCAGGCAGGGTATGATATAATCAAAAATATTGAGTTTCCTTATCCCGTTGCGGATGTTGTACTGCAGCACCATGAAAGGCTTGACGGTTCCGGTTATCCACAAAGTTTATGTGGAGATGAGATTTTATTAGGAGCACAGATTGTAGCAGTAGCTGATGTAGTAGAAGCGATATCTTCTTACAGACCATACCGGCCGGCACTCGGTATTAATAAGGCACTGGAAGAAATAGAGAGGTTAAAAGGCATTCAGTTTGATGCGCAGGTGGTTGAAGCCTGCCTAAGTCTTTTCAAAGATGATGGCTTCCAGCTTTTCGGAGATTGTAAAAATAAGTAAATCGAGCAGAAAATACAAGAGAAGGAGCCCGACGCTTTAGCGTCGGGCTCCTTCTCTTGTGTGTGCAATTACTTATATCAATCTTCAGGGTCGATAATAGCTATTTCGCCTTCTTCGCCAGTACGGATTCTGACGGCATTGGCAATCAGATAGATGAAAATTTTGCCGTCACCTACACGACCTGTATGGCAGATTTTTTTGGCTGTATCTACTACCAGTTGTACAGGTATTTCGCAAACAACGATTTCGACTTTTATGTTTGGCAGTAAGGTTACCGTAACCTCTTTACCACGATAAACCTCTTTATGTCCTTTGGAAAGTCCACACCCATAGACTTGCGTTACTGTCATGCCTTGTACGCCAATTTCATGCATGCCAGCTTTCAGTTCTTCCAATTTTTCTGGGCGTGTAACAATTTCAATTTTAGTTATTGGTTTCATTTTTTACCTCCCTCAGCTAAAGCCACCTTAAAGTTGCTTATTTCTGGATTTGCTGCTTCAACGCTCATAAAAGCAGGGCCACCGGTGAAGTCAGTAATGAGATCCTGGTAAGCGTAAGCTTTTTCACCGTGTTCAGCGATATCAAGACCGCTGTTTTCTTCATCTTCTGTAGATCTGATCGGCATAAATACACTGATAATTTTGATCAGAGCATAGGTCATGATGATAGCTACTGCCCAGCTGGCAACAACACCAATTACCTGAGTAAGGAGTTGTTCCGGGTTGCCGAAGAAGAGGCCGTCAGCACCTGCCGGGTTGATTTCTTTGGAAGCAAACAAGCCGGTTGCGATAGCACCAAAGGTACCGCCTACGCCATGTACACCGAAAGCATCCAAAGCGTCATCATAACCAAGCTTTGCTTTCATAACGCTGACAGAGAAGAAACAGATGACGCCGCCAGCCAAACCGATGATTATTGCAGAGAGTGGGCTGACGAAGCCTGCACCAGGAGTAATTGCAACGAGACCGGCAACACAACCACTGACTGCACCCAGAACAGTAGGTTTGCCGCTATAAAGCCACTCGACTAATACCCAGGAAACGGTGGCAGCTGCGGCTGAAGCGTTGGTAGTTACAAACGCAATAGCGGCTAAGCCATTGGCACCTAAGGCACTGCCGGCATTAAAACCGAACCAGCCAAACCAGAGAAGGGCGCCGCCAATGAGAACCATTGGCAGGTTGTGAGGGATAATCGCTTTTTTGCCATAATCTTTTCTTTTGCCAATCATCAAAGCGATTACTAAACCGGAAACACCGGAAATAATGTGTACAACTGTACCGCCGGCAAAGTCGAGAACGCCCATTTCACGTAACCAACCGCCGACGCCCCAGACCCAGTGAGCAACAGGATCATATACAAAGGTTACCCAAGCGAGGGTGAATACCAGAAACGCAGGAAATTTCATTCTTTCAGCAAAAGCACCACTGATCAAAGCCGGGGTAATAACTGCAAACATACCTTGGAAAACCATGAAGGCCAAATGAGGGATAGTAGCAGCATAATCAGCGTTTGGTTCCACACCGACACCATTAAGGCCCAACCAGGATAAAGAACCGACTAAGTGGTTGATGTCAGGACCGAAGGCAATGGTATAGCCCCAGAGTACCCATTGTACGGAAATAAGACCGACGATAAAGAAGCTTTGCATAAGAGTACTTAATACGTTCTTGGTTCTGACCATACCACCGTAGAACAAAGCGAGACCAGGGGTCATCAGCATTACAAGAGCGGCACTCATCAGGACAAAACCTGTGTCACCTGTGTCAATTTTAGCAACTACTGCGGCAGGGTCTTCTGCAAAAGCAGTTGGCAAGGCCATAAGCAGGGACATTAAACATAAACTTACAATACGTAACATTTTTTTCATTTGAAAATCCTCCTTTTGATAGCTTTTGCAGTCTGAAAATTAATGATTACTAACCTGAATTGTGATACCAACCTCCAGAAAAACAGAAAGATGCCTTGAGATAGTTCTCAAGACATCATTGTCTTTTAGACAGAAAAAGCCATCACAAGTATCTGTGATGGCTTCATTGCCAATAAAATATTAGAATTATGGATTTAAATATAACAAGTTTTTTTTACCTTGTCAATAAAAATATTCTAAAAAAAGATATGTTTTTTCCAAAACGGAATAAACGGAATATAGGGATATATAAGCACAAAAAATGTATTTCAGAAAAAGAGATTAATAATGAAGGAACCAGCGATGCCGCCGGCCACCACCAGAATAAGATTAGTGCCGAACCATGCCAGTAAAATTGCCAGGCTGCAGCCAATGACAGCGGCACCCATATGGTCAGGACCGGCAGAAGTTAAGGCGCCTGGGAAAATAAGGGCACCGAGAGCCGCATAAGGAATAAGTTTCATGAACGCCTTGACATAAGCCGGCAGTTTTACATTTTGCAGCAGAACCATTGGCAGCATACGTGGTATATAAGTGACGAGAGCCATGGCTATAACGAGATAGACGAGATTCATTCAGTTTCCTCCAATGCACAGAACTTGGCACCAATAGCAGCACTAACAACAGTTGCCAGAATAATGCCCCAACCACTTGAGAGATTTCCTGTGAATGGCAGCCAGGAATACAAACAATTGATGATAACAGCCATAGAAGATACGATGAGAGCCGGACGATATATCTTTATCTGAGGAACTAAGAGGCCAATAAACATTGCGTACAAAGCTATGCCCATGCTGGTTTTCAATAAATCCGGGAAGCCGTCGGCAAAGAAAAGCCCTATCCAGGTACCGAAGTTCCAGGAAGCAAAAGCGACAGTATTCAGGCCGAAGGAATAATATCTGGATAAGGTTGTCTCGTTCTGAAAAGAAGTAACTGAAAAAGTTTCATCGGTGATGCCAAAAGCCAAGAGGAAGCGCCATTTAGTTGTGGCCTTTGCTTCCAGTTTCTGCGCGATAGTGGCAGTCATCAGGAAATGACGGAGGTTAAGAATAAAGGTCGTGATGATGATTTCCCACCAGGAAGCACCCAAGACAAGCAGATTGACACCGATAAACTGGCTGGCACCGGCATAAATCAAAAAGGACATCAAAGCACTTACGTAACTAGGTACACCAACTGACTTGGCCAGAAGGCCGAAGGCAATGGCAATCGGAATATAGCCGACGGCAATCGGCATTGCTGCCTTAACGCCGCGCATGAAGTTTTCTTTGTTGGCAAGAGAGTCAGACATAGATACCTCCTATTAGAAGTTGGTTAGATAACTACTAAGATCGAGTGCTAAATTAAGCAGTCCGCATTATTCGGACTGCTTACCTTCGACCACAAAACGTAAAACAGGATTATTACGCCATAACTTGTCAAGCTTTTCCGGGCCGAAATGCCTCGTAATTGCCTCAATCATAATATCATGGCGGATAAATTCTGTGGCAATTAAGACCAGAGCGGGGTCAGTAGTTTTTACGGCCCAGGCAACTTCATCATTAACAAAGTTGGCAATAATTGCTTCTTCTTTATCACGAGCTATGGTAGTAAGTCTGCCGCCGATGCGCTCTTTGACTACTTCAGCTGTCATATAATCGTGGTGGAAGGTGGAGCCAAGTGTGCAATTTTTATCGCCGAAGATCATGGACAGCACATTTACTTTGCGGCCTTCAGCCTGCTTGACTTTTTCTGCCAGCTTAGCAGCCTGCGGATGCCACACTGACAGCCATAATTCGCTTTTAGCTTCGTCGATTAAACTTAAAATTTCCGCCGTAACCAGTTCGGTGCCATTAATATGCGATACCACATCGACTTCCCTGAGTTGCTCGAGATTAAGCAGAGAAGATTCCAAAAAGTTTAGCGTACCATCAATATTATCACGAATTCGTGCTAAGAGCTTTTGCGCCGGTACCGGCGAATATTTCATTGGATCAGCCGGAATCGTATAAATGGCGCCTTTGTCATTCAACTTGTTGATGACTTCATAAATCATGGAGCGCGGCACACCGGAACGCTTACTGAGTTCATATCCTGTAACGGGAGAATTTTGCAGGAGAGCAATATATGCTTTTGACTCATACTGTGAAAACCCCAGTTTTTGTATTTCGTTATAAATTTTATCCATAGTCCCGTCTCCTTAGGGGTTATTATTATAACTACTATAATGCTGCTGCTTTTTGTTGTCAACAATTTATTGGATATTTATTATTTTTTGTGCTTAGTAATTATCTTCGGAAGTCATATTGCTATATATTTTTACCAATGTTACTATTTATTTAATAATTATGCATGTTTTCAACAGCTTAACGAGGGAGATGAGCGCTATGCATTTTTTTAGACGATTATTTGGGGTCCTAAGTTTTAGTTTGGTTATTTTCGCTAATACTTCTCTTTGTTCTGCTTACAAATTTTCTTATGACTGGTATCAGCCTAAACCGATGGCTTCCACCGATGAGGCTATTGCCGCAATTAAAGAAATGGCGGGTTTTGTTTCACTTGGCGGCGATGTTAATACTACAATCTTCAAAGTTGATAAAGATGGCCTACAGATTTACGCTGCCGGACAGAATAAGACAAAAAGCAGTGTCGTCGTCTTCGATCAGCTTTTAGCTGCGACTCAAAGTGTTGATTTGGATAAAGGCTTTTACGGTAATATTTACTTTCTATCCAATAATACACCTACTAGTATAATGGTTGATTCTCCAGAACATGGTCATAAAATAATTGATGCTGTTGTAACACTCGCTCTTGCGCATAAGATTAATCTGGTGCCATATTATGATTTTGCAATTTTAACCGGGAGCCAGGGAGCAATAGATGACATCATAAAAAAAGCTAAGGCAACAGGCGGAGCAGTGGTGCATATGAGCCCAAATACTTCTCAGCTTGCATACAGAGATGTTATTATACAGGTTTCTTATGGCGGAAAAGTTTTTCCTATCAATAATCAGGAAACATGGTATGCGGTTTGTCGCGATGCGGTGATTGGTAAGCCTGAAGAGATGATTGTGGTCAAAATCGTTCGCGACGGCACCGTAATTGAAAAAGAAGTTAAGCTCATAAATTATGGATTCAATGTTACCATTAGTGATAAGCAAACGACTTCATACAAAACTGATCAGGCTGGTTTTGGGTTAATGCTGCAGGAGCTTAGCGAGGAAGAGGCAAAAACACTTGGCTTTGAGAAAGCTTTTCGAGTTGTTGGCGTACGTCAAGGCAGCCAGGCAGGCATTTTGCAGATAAAACCGGAGGATATTCTGACGGCGATAAATGGCGTACCTATTACTTCGGCTGTTCAACTGCAGGAACTTTCCAAAACAGGAATTGTTTCAGTAAATGTTCTACGTGCAGGTGTGAATACATTTTTAAGCATGCCGTTAATAATTTAATTTTAGTGGCTGCATTTTAAGCTAAAAGCCGTACAAGGTTTAAAGGTAAACCTTGTACGGCTTTGCCATTAGATAAGATTTATCCGAGGTTAAAGGTTTTGATGTTGATGGATGTTACGTAGTGCAAAGTAAGCGTATTTTTGTTAAGATAGGGTTGTGAGAGAAAAGAGGCGTTGAAAAATGGCAGTGGATTTGCATATACACACTGTAGCAAGCGGTGACGGCGAATTTTCACCGCAGGCAATAATCAGGTTTGCCAAAGAAAAAGACTTGGGGACAATTGCTATTACTGATCATGATTCAGTAGAGAGCGTTGAAGAAGCTATTTATTTAGGCGAAAAAGATGGCATTGAAGTTATACCGGCCTGCGAATTCTCTTCCAGGTATCAGGATACCTGGCTGCATATTCTAGGTTATTTTCTGGATTATAAAAGTCCGGCAATTCGTGAATGGTGTGCCAATATAGCAAAAAACCGCCTGGATAACGTTGATGCACAGCTTGCTAAACTGCAAGAGGCGGGCCTCTATATGGACAAGGAAGCATTTCTTCAGGATAATCCACAGCCGATGCCGATTTGTTATGGCAAGGCTCTTTTTGAAGATATCAGGAATAAGAACAACAAGCTATTAGAACCGTACAGAGACATGGATAATCGCCTGGTACAATTTGCGTTGGATTGGCTGGTCAGCGGACAGCCCTATAATGTACCGCAGGAATTGCCGGCTGTTGAGGATGTCATCAATCTGATCATAAACAACGGCGGCATTCCCGTGCTTGCCCATCCTGCAGTTACGCTTGGCACCAGAAGCGACGATGCTATCGACAAATTTTTGAGTCTTGGCATTCAAGGCATAGAAGCGTCAACATCCTGGCATAAGCAGGAGGAACAGGATTACTATCTGCAATTTTGTAAGGAGAGGGATGTTCTGGCTACCTGCGGCAGCGATTTTCACGGCAGAAGCAAACCCCATATCGCGCTTGGTCAGGTAGAAAACAATAGTAATGATGTCGTTGAACAATTAAAAAGGTTAAAGAAGTAGATAAGAAGAAAGACTAACAGTTGCCCTCAGCACTTGTTAGTCTTTAATGTTATGTTTTTTAAACTCTACGGTTCGTTTATTGTAGAAAATTCATGGATACTCTAAACTATGTTGTGAGGTGATAACAGTGGATTTAAGTAAAGTAGGTAAATTAATCTATACCTTACGCAAAGAAAAAGATATGACCCAAAAGCAGGTAGCCGATCTGATGAATATCAGCGACAAAGCTATCAGCAAATGGGAACGTGGATTGGGCTGCCCGGATGTCTCCCTGCTGCCGGAACTGTCGCAAATACTTGGCGTCAATATAGAAGGAATTCTTCTGGGCACAATGCAGCCTAACGAAACCGTAGGAGGAAATATGAAAAAAATAAAATTTTATGTTTGTCCGCAGTGCGGTAATTTATTGACTTCAACTGGTGAAGCTGATATTTCCTGCTGTGGGAAAAGGGTAGAAGCACTGGTGCCGATGAAAGCAGATGAAGAACATCGCCTGACCATAGAACCGGTCGAGGATGAACTTTATATAACCTCTCCGCATTCCATGCGCAAGGATCATTATCTGACCTTTGTCGCCTATGTAACCGGTGATAAGGTTTTTCTGGCTAAACAATATCCGGAATGGGATATGCAGTTTTGTTTCCATAAATATGCCCACGGCAAACTATACTTCCATTGTTCAAAAGATGGGCTGTATTATCAGTTGATATGAAAATTGGATAACCGCAAAAATTGAAAAAGGCTGTAACACTAAGAATTAGTGTTACAGCCTTTTTTTGTGCATTTTTTTATTTTGAAGCCAAAATTTTTAGCGCACCATCTAAAACTTGCGTTGCTTTTTCGATGGCCGGCCACTCAGATAATTCCTTGGAGTTGTTATTTCTAAGGCTTAAGACGAAAATTTTCGTTTTCATGTGACAACTTAAGACTGTCCCCGTTATACCTATTCGGTTCAAAATACGGCTCGGTTTTTTTGTAAAAAAGGTGTTGACTTAGAGTTTGCTCCAGGTAGTAGGATAAGCGAAAGAGCCATGGATTGAGATGTTAGCCATTTTGCTGTCACGGCAATTTGGACAGTATTATTCAATTGCGGGTTCCTTAAAAAATAAAGGAGGGAATGTTTTAAAATGAATAATTTTTTTAAGACCAAAAAAATGATTACCGCCGTACTGCTTGGTACGGTAATGACATTAGGCAGCGCCGCTTTGCCGGCAGATGTTGCTGCAAGCAATATGAAGGAAGAAGGAAAAACTATGAAAATAACGGATAAATGGGATAAGGTTTTCCCACAGAGTGAGAAAGTTAATCACCGTAAAGTAACCTTCCATAATCGTTATGGTATTACTTTGGTGGCTGATCTTTATGAACCAAAAAATGCAACCGGCAAATTACCTGCTCTTGCGGTAAGCGGCCCATTTGGTGCGGTCAAAGAGCAATCTTCAGGTCTTTATGCACAGACGATGGCTGAACGTGGTTATTTAACCATTGCTTTCGATCCATCCTTTACAGGTGAAAGCGGTGGCACTCCTCGTGACGTGGCATCACCGGATATTAATACGGAAGATTTTTCCGCGGCAGTAGATTTTCTGTCTACACAGGATAATGTTGACCATGACCGTATTGGCATCATCGGTATCTGCGGCTGGGGTGGCATGGCTTTGAATGCAGCAGCTATGGATACTCGTATCAAAGCCACCGTTACTTCCACAATGTATGATATGACTCGTGTAACAGCTAATGGCTATTTTGATTCTATGGGGCCGGATGAGCGTTATGCACTGAGAGAAAAGCTTAACGCCCAAAGGACGGAAGATTATAAGAATGGTACTTATGCCAAGGCTGGCGGCGTCGTTGATCCGCTTCCGGCAGATGTCCCATTTTTTGTGAAAGATTATTATGACTATTACAAGACCAAACGTGGCTACCATGCCAGATCCCTTAATTCCAATGCTGGTTGGAATGTCACTTCGGCACTTTCATTTATGACGATGCCCATTCTTACTTATAGTGATGAAATTCGCAGTGCAGTTCTGATGATTCATGGCGAAAAAGCACATTCCGCATATTTTAGTAAAGATGCCTTCAAGAAACTCAAAGGTGATAATAAAGAACTCCTGATTATTCCTGGGGCAGTTCATACAGACCTGTATGACGATATGAATATTATCCCATTTGATAAGATGGATTCATTCTTTAAGGCTAATCTGAAATAAAGCAAGATTACTTTCAGCTGACTCTATCCATATTGGATAGGTATGGGATTGAACGTATAACTGAATACAAACAAAACAGGCCGGTCAGGGTGACGTAATTTGTCACCCTGACCGGCCTGTTTTATATATATAAGTCATTTTTCTTGCTGTTATTTCGAGCGAAGCGCAGCGGAGTCGAGAAATCTAATTTTTAAAGATGCTAAAGCAATAAGTGATACGCAAATAGAACTAGAAAATGTGACAATTTAGGACCGTCCCCGTCAACTCACGTCCGCAAATGACCAATTACTTTTTTGAACATAAATCAATAAATAATTGCATGAGCGGACTTACCCATTTATTTTTGTGGTGTCCGCACACTGCTGAAATATTTGCATTTGCTATCTCTGTCGGGATTTCGACTAATTCACCGTTGTCAATTTCCTCCTGTACGGCAAACATGGGAAGAAATGAGATGCCAACGTTATTGCGCACCAGATTCTTGATAGTTGGAATACTCCACAATTCAATCGTATGATCAAGCAAAATTGACTTCTCTTTCAAGTATTTTTCAAAAATCTGCCTGAATATGCAATTCGGTTCGTTGATGATAAAAGGTATAGGTATCTGCTGATCTGGTGTAATGAAATCCGGATATTGCTTCTGCAATTCTGGCGACGCAACCAATGCAAGAGGATAGTTCCCGAAAGGATAGGTCGTTAAACTGGAACCAAAACCGCCCACATCTTCGTAGAATAAACCTAAATCCAGAGTCCCATTTACCAGTTCGTCCCTGATATCATAACAATTCATCGAACGAAGAAACAGTCGTGCTTTCGGTGCCTGCCGATGAAACTCTTTCAAGATAGCCGAAGACTGATAGCAAAGCAGTGTCTCACCAACTCCTATACGCAAATCTCCCTTGCATTCCGCAAGGTCATTTTCAAAATAGCGCAGCCGGTCAACAGAATGCAAAACTTCGTCAACATAGGGGAGCAGTTGTTTTCCAGCTGTCGTCAGTACCATTCTTCTGCCAATCTTTTCAAAAAGACTGACAGACAATTCCTGTTCAAGTTGATTTATTTGAAACGTAATGGTTGATTGCGTATAATTCAGTTTTTCAGCAGCTTTGGAAAAACTACCTTCTTCGACAATCGTGCGAAAAGTGTGAAGATACTTCAAGTCCACTTAGATATCCTCCTCTAATAGTTCAATATTATTGAAAACAAAATTTGTTTATTTCAATTTGTTAAAACTATTTTACGCCTGTATTATATTCATAAAGGAGGATGAACGCAAGTGTTTTTTTCAATAATGATATCGTACTTAATCTACACGGTGGTAACGGCCTTTACTCCAGGTCCCAACAACATCGTGGCACTCTACGCCGTAAGCCAAAATGGATGGCGCAAGGGCAAGGATGTTCTTTTAGGCATGGCAGGGGGTTTTCTTTGTGTCATGTTTATCTGTGCACTTTTCTGCTACGAACTGGCAAAATACCTGCCATCTTTGACAGGTACCCTCAAATATGTCGGTGCGGCATATATCGCCTACCTCGCAATCCACGTAGCGAGAAGCAGTCCTGACAACAGCGAAGGCAGGCAGATGACGTTCTGGAAAGGTTTTCTTCTGCAATTTTTTAATGTAAAGATAATCCTATATGCCATTACCGTTTACACCGGATATGTATTACCTTATGAATCAAGTTTGACTTCGCTCTTTTCCCATGCGATCAATCTTACCGTCATCGGCATGGCAGGGTTTATCACTTGGGGCGTAGCAGGTGGATTGTTCCAAGACTTTTTGACGCAGTATTATAGGCCATTCAATATCGTCATGGGCCTAATACTAGTCTACTGTGCTATAACATTAGCGTTTGGATTATAGTGTGACAATGGCCGTCCCCGTTAACCGACCTAAGGCGGAACATTCGGAAGCAAAAGAAACGTCCCCGTGCTTCCCTATTAAGCACTATCATTGTGGCGATAAATGCCCGTCTATTGAAAATTCAATAACCACGTTTATATAAAAACTTAGATTGTTGACGATAATCGTTATGTTTGATATAATGACAAAAATTGAATAGAATATTACAGTTAAGGTGCCACATTTAGTGGAGAATAGGGAAGTCGGAGCATAGTATATGCAGAAGCGCGGGCCCACCACTGTACCGAGGAGAACTTACAATGCCACTCGCAAGGGGAAGGCGTAAGCAAACGATGAATCGGGAGCCAGGAGACCTGCCTTACACTGTTAAAATGTCCTTGAGGAAAGAAGGCTTTTTTTGGGTATATTACCCAAAGAGCCTTTTTATTTTTTATTATCAAATTTAAAAATTTAATTATTATGAGAATAGTCATGGAGGTTTACAATGCGTTTATTAGAGGAAGCTTTACAGAAAATTTCAGCACCGGATTTTGAGGTAATGAATAAAGTTCAAGAAAAACTGGCTGGGTTGGATTTGCCGCAGGGAAGTTTGGGACGGTTAGAAAACATGGTGGAAAAGTATGCCGGCATTATGGGTCAAATATCGCCGGCAGAGCCGAAAAACTGCATGGTTATTACATCAGCAGATCATGGAGTAGCAAAGCAGGGTATTAGTGCCTATCCAATTGAAACTACTGTTCATATGACGGCCAATTATCTGATTTCCAAAGGCGGCAGTGCCAATGCCTTTGCTAACTATTGCGGAGCGGACATGGTGGTTGCTGATATGGGTGTGGCAGGTGATTTATCACATGTTCCAGGACTTTTGCACAAAAAAATTGCTTATGGAACAGAGGATTTTACGCAAGGACCGGCAATGACGCGTGAGCAAGCAATTCAGGCAATTGAGACCGGCATTGCAATTGTAAATGAGAAAGTAAAGCAGGGATATACTTGTTTCAGCCTGGGCGAGATGGGTATCGGCAATACGACGGCAAGTGCTGCTATAGTTGGAGCCTTTACCGGTCTTCCGCCGGAAACAGTGACCGGTCCGGGTACAGGTATATCAGATAGCAGACTACAGGTCAAAATTGACGTAGTAAGACGTGGTTTGGCAATTAACAAACCAGACGTGAAAGATGGTATCGACGTTTTGTCCAAGGTTGGTGGTTTTGAAATAGGCGGATTAACAGGAGTTGTGATCGGGGCGGCAGCCAATGGCTGTGCAGTGGTGATCGATGGTTTAAATACGACAGCATCTGCTTTGATTGCCGATGCTATTCATCCTCTGTGCAAGGAGTATATGTTTGCCTCGCATTTGTCCGGAGAACCGGCTCATATCATCGCCCTGAATCTTTTAAATCTACAACCTTGTGTCGATATGAAGGTTCGTTTGGGAGAAGCAATCGGCGCTTCCGTAGTAATGGAAATGCTTGATTGTGGGACAAAACTATTAAATCAAATGTCTGTAGATAAAGAGTAGGAGGCATTACCAATGTTTAAAGATATTATTTCACATATAAAACCGTTAGATATTGAATCTATGGATAAATGCCAGCTAAGACTAGATAATTTAACAAAACCGCTCAATAGCTTGCTTTATTTTGAACAAATTGCCCGGCAAATGGCAGGGATTACGCACAATCCCAGACCGCGAACCGTGAAAAAAAGCATTATAATTCTCACTGGTGATGGAGCTGAACCCAGCATTGCTACAAACGTGTTTGCCGAACATGTTGGGGCGCAAATAGTTACAGTCGATATAGCAGCTATTGCAAAAGCACAGACCGCAAAGCAGGAAATACTGAGTGCTATTGAATGGGGTATCAATATTGCCGGCGCAGAAATTGCTAAAGGAACACAGGTTATAGGCTTGGGGCAACTATGTAGTGGCAGCGCTAAAGATAGCAAAGAGATACTGGCATGCTTCAGTGACGAACAAGCAGACCCACTGGAAGTATTGGCTAAAGTAGGAAATAAGGCGATAGCGGCTCTCGTTGGAATTATATTAGGCGCTGCTGCAGGTGGGGCAGCGGTGGTATTGGATGGCCTGAGTACAACGGTAGCTGCTATGCTTGCTGTCAAAATTGTTCCTGGTGTCAAAGAATATTTAATAGGTTCACATTATGCCACTGTTCCAGAACATAAAGTTGCTTTAGATATGATAGGTATTCCGGCATATCTATACCTGGATATGAACTCCGATGATGGTACCGGCGCGGCAATGGGCATGTCGATTATTAAGGCCTCACTGCATGTGCTAAATGATATGAAAACTTTTGGTGAAGCTGAAGTTGCAGTGGCGCAAGATGGCCCGGGGGCACTCAAGCAAACAAAAGACGTCAGAGATATATAAGGGAATAATCGGGGACGTTCCTTTTGATACGCCAGTTGCTCTTTCAATTTCTCGAATAGAAAGCCCCGCTTATCTCGCTTGTATCAAAGTGCTGTTGCAACAGCACTTTTTTCTATTATTCGGCAAAAATTTTATTGCTTGAGAAGTGTGAGAACAGACTGTTTTGTTTGGTACTTTGCTATTTTGGAGGGAATTATAGAATATCGCCACTTGTTTTACCAAAAAAATAATGTTAGACTAAATACAAAAAGTGAATTAACATTCACAAAGCAATTATGAACTTTGGCTATAGACAATTACAAAGCTAAGCGGGGGTAATAGAATGGAAAAGAAATTTAAGGTTTTGATTCCGGTTTTGATTATATTAATAGCGGCGGGAGCATATTTTCTGCTTACCAGAAAGCAAGCTGATCCAAATCTTATCAAGGTATCGGGTAATATCGAAACAACGACTGTCGGCGTAGGTTTTAAAGTTGCCGGCCATGTTCTCGAACGGCCGGTTGATGAAGGAGACAGGGTCAAGAAAGGGCAGCTGATAGCTAATTTAGAAACTGCTGATCTTCAGTTAGACGTTGCCAAGGCCAAGGCCCAACTGCTTGCCGCTCAGGCTACTTTGACACAACTAATGAACGGATCTCGGCAACAGGATGTTTCTGCAGCAAAGGCGGCGTTCAACAGTGCTATCGCAGATAAGCAAAATGCAGAAGCAGAGTATCGTCGGAGCGAGGAATTGTTTGCGCAGGGAGCAATATCCGCGCAGTCCAGGGAAAGGGTTCAAACCACATATACAACTATGATCGCACGTGCTGACCAAGCGGAACAGCAACTCAGTCTGGTAGTTGAAGGGCCGAGACAAGAGGAAATTGCTTTGGCCGCAGCCCAAGTCGAACAGAATCGACAAGCCCTGAACTTAGCGCAGACTAGATTGGCATATGCGCAGGTAACAGCACCAATAGATGGCGTTGTTTTGTCAAAAAATATTGAACCTGGTGAATACGTATCGCTGGGAACACCCGTAGTTACAATTGGCGAACTCGACAAAGTCTGGCTTAAGGCTTATATTGCCGAAACAGACTTGGGTAAAATTCAGTTGGGACAAAAAGTTTCTGTGACAACTGACACCTATCCAAACAAAAGCTATAGCGGAACTATAGGCTACATTGCATCGGAAGCTGAATTTACACCTAAAAATATTCAAACAGCGGAAGAACGGGTAAAACTTGTTTATAGGATTAAAATCATGATTGATAATGCTGCTCATGAATTGAAACCAGGGATGCCTGCCGATGCAGTCATTAAGTTAGGAAGGAATGAATGAGTCATGGAAACCATTCGAACCGTCGGTTTGACCAGGGCGTTTGATGGAAAAACAGCAGTGGATAATCTGAACCTGTCCGTTCAGCAGGGCGAGGTCTACGGATTAGTAGGGCCTGACGGTGCCGGTAAGACGACAATCATGCGGCTTCTCGCCGGAGTGATGAAACCAACCGCGGGAAATGCCTGGGTTAACGGTAATAATACAATTGGCGAGGCTGCAGAACTTAAAAAGCAGATCAGCTATATGCCACAGCGGTTCGGACTTTATTCAGACCTGACCGTTCAAGAGAATATAGACTTCTATGCTGACTTGTACAATGTACCGCAACAAATAAGAGAACAGAAAATTACTGAACTTCTCGCTTTCAGCAATATGGAGCCGTTCAGCGATCGTCAGGCAGGCAAACTGTCGGGCGGTATGAAACAGAAATTGGCCTTGGCCTGCGCCCTTGTACATACACCAAAAGTTTTATTGCTGGACGAACCGACAAACGGTGTCGACCCTTTATCGCGGCGTGACTTTTGGAAAATTTTGTACAAGCTGCTTGAGGAAGGCGTAACTATTTTCGTTTCTACAGCATACCTTGATGAAGCCGAGCGCTGCACGCGAGTGGGGCTTTTGCATCAAGGAAAGTTAATTGTTTCCGGTACGCCGGACGAAGTAAAGAATCAAATGCGCGGAGTACTTGTTGAAGTCATTTGTAAGGAGCCGAGAAAAGTTATGGATGCACTTATTTCTCAGCTAACGCCGTTATCAGCTGGACTATTCGGGGCCAAAATTCATCTTCTTTTGGAAGGAGATTCAAAGGAAGCGCTGCAATCAGTCAAAGACAGTCTAAGGGATATTACAGTTGACGCAGAGGCTGCAATTGTCCTGCCTTCATTGGAAGATGTTTTTATTTCTATGTCAATGCCACGGGAGGGAAGTGGTTCCCATGGCTGATAACGTTGAGTCGTCTGAATATGCTGTTACAGTCGAAAATCTCGAAAAAAGGTTTGGAACTTTTAAAGCTGTCGATAAAGTTTCTTTTCAAGTGAAAAGAGGCGAAATTTTCGGCTTTCTCGGCCCTAACGGCGCAGGAAAGTCAACTACTATCAGGATGCTTTGCGGTATTGTTGCGCCGACGGCTGGTAAAGCCAGCGTACTAGGCTTTGACGTATTTAAGGATGCTGAAAAAATAAAGGCTAATATTGGTTATATGTCGCAAAAGTTTTCGCTTTACGAAGACCTTACGGTTGAAGAGAACATCGATTTTTATAGCGGGATTTATCAAGTTCCGCAGGCAGTAAAAATTGAGCGCAAAGAATGGGTTATAACGATGTCAGGATTAAAAGAGCACCGCAACAGCCTCACTTCAGTGCTCGCGGCCGGATGGCGGCAAAGGCTGGCTTTGGGGTGTGCCTTGCTTCATAATCCATCAGTGATTTTTCTTGACGAGCCGACATCAGGTGTTGATCCTATCTCCCGGCGTAACTTCTGGAGCCTTATTTATGAGCTTGCAGGTAAGGGCGTTACGGTCTTTGTGACGACTCACTATATGGACGAAGCGGAGTATTGTGACCGGTTAGCAATGATTTATCGCGGGGAACTTGTTGCCATGGGAACACCGGAAGAAATGAAAAGCAGTTATATGCGGACAGACATCCTGGATTTAGAATGTCCGGAGCCGTTTGCAGTACTGCAAAAGATCAAAGAAGTTCCTGAAATCAAGGAAGCTGCGTTATTCGGGCGGGGTCTTCACCTTTCCGTGCAAGAAGCGGAAAAGGCAATGCCCATAATTGCCGACTTTTTGGAAGGCAGCAAACTTTCTTATACCAGATTGGAACAGATCAAACCTTCGCTTGAGGATGTATTTGTTTCCATAATTGAGACGCGGGACCATCAAAACAGCGGGCAAGGGGTGACGAAATGAACTTTCAGCGTGTATTCGCCATCATCCGAAAAGAATTCGTTCATATTATTCGTGACCCGCGAAGTCTTGCCATGGCTATTGCTATGCCGGTTCTTCTGATTTTTCTCTTTGGTTCATCGCTAAGCCTGGATGTTGATAAGGTTCCTCTTGTCATCTGGGATCAAAATAGGACTAGTGACAGTCGCGAGTTCGTTGGCCGGTTTACTGGTTCACGCTATTTTCAGTTGTCCGGTTACGTAAACTCGTACGAGGAAATTGAGCAGTCAATCGACAAGCGTGAAGCCATGCTGGCACTGATAATACCTACTGATTTCAGCCGGAAACTGGAAACCGGACGAAAAGCAGATGCTCAGTTGATTGTCGATGGCAGTGATTCCAATACTGCGACCATAGCGATTGGCTACGCCAAAATGGTAACTGACAGTTATACAAGTTCTTTGATGCTTAAGACAGCCCAAAGGCAGGGCGCAAGGAAGGTAGGTATCCCGCTCGAAGCTAAACCGAGGATATGGTTCAACCAAAATATGCAGGCAAAAAATTATATTATACCTGGATTGATCGCAGTAATCATGATGGTTATTTCTGCATTGCTTACTTCATTAACCATAGCACGCGAATGGGAAAACGGAACCATGGAGCAATTGCTTACCACTCCTTTGCAGCCAAGAGAATTAATTTTGGGTAAGCTGGTGCCCTATTTCGCTATTGGGATGTTTGATGTTTTGCTGGCGGTTTTAATTGGAGAGTTCCTTTTTCAGGTTCCTCTACGGGGCAATGGCGCTTTAGTTTTTGCCATGGCAGCGTTGTTTTTGCCGGGAGCCCTTACGATGGGTATGCTTGCCGGTATTTTGACGCGTTCGCAGCTTGTTGCAAGCCAGTTAGCGATGGTGTTGACTTTCCTGCCTTCATTCCTGTTATCGGGCTTCATGTATTCTATCGCTAATATGCCTCCTTTCCTACAAGGCCTGACCTACGTGGTGCCGGCTCGTTTCTTTGTGGCAATTTTAAAAAGGATTTATCTCAAGGGGGCTGGCTTGGAGATGTTAATCATGGAGGCTGTGGGTTTACTTGTTTTTGCGGTTGTGCTGATAGTAGTTGCCAATATTAAGCTGAAAAAAAGTTGGTGTAGCTGATGGCATATGAGCGCTTGAAACAAATGATTCGCAAAGAGTTTATTCAGGTCTTTCGCAATAAGAAGATGCGGGCGATTGTTTTTGTCATGCCTGTTATCCAGAGCTTAATCTTTGGCTATGCTGTTACGACCGATGTTAAGGACGTTAAGACTGCTATTTATGACCAGTCTGCGACTCCTGAAAGCCGTGAATTGTTAGATAAGTTTACGCGATCGGGCTATTTTACCATCACAGATACACTGCGCAGCGACCGAGAAATAGACGATATTCTTAATCGTGGAACGGCGGCAGCCATTATAAAAATTCCACCTGATTACAGCAGACAAATAGCTGCCGGTGATACGGCATTTGTTCAAATCATTGTAGATGGAACCGACTCTAACACTGCCGGTTTGGTTTTGAACTATGCAGGCAGCATCATTCAAAAGGACGCTTTGCAAATTCTGGAACAAAGATCTGCGGTTGCCGGTAAGAAAATAGGTGTCGAACTTGAAACACGCGCCTGGTTCAATGAAAACCTGACAAGCAGGAACTTTTATGTGCCTGGAGTCATTGCTGCTATCGTTATGCTCGTTACATTATTATTGACCAGTATGTCGGTAGTCCGGGAAAAAGAGATGGGCACAATGGAGCAGATAGTTGTGACGCCGATAACATCACTTGAATTTATTTTGGGTAAAACTATGCCGTCAATTATCTTAGGTTTCGCTAATATGCTTTTTGTTACGCTGATCAGTATTTTTTGGTTTGACATACCGGTCCGAGGCAATATCATGACTTTGGCGGTCGCTAATGGTGCTTATTTGATGACAACCATCGGCATTGGCTTACTAATTTCAACCTTATCGGAAACTCAGCAGCAAGCTATGATGTCGACCTTCTTCTTTTATCTTCCGGCGGTGCTGTTATCCGGTTTCATGTTTCCTATTGCAAATATGCCGGCTGTGGTGCAAGTTATAACTTATTTAAATCCCTTACGACATTTTCTGGTTATTATCCGGGGTGTTTTTCTGAAAGGTCTGGGCTTTGCGATATTGTGGCCGCAAATAATAGCGTTATTTATAATTGGTGTATTGGTATTGGCATTGGCTGTCAAGAAGTTCAGCAAGAATATAGCTTAGAAATAATAAAAAGGAGTGATTAAAATGGCAAAGATTTTTATTAACAGGGAAGAATGTATCAGTTGTGGGGCATGCTGGTCGACCAGCCCCGAAGTTTACGAACAAAACATGGACGATTCGAAAAGTCAAATAGTAAGTGAACTAAGAGTAGATGGCAACAATGCTGTAGGAATGGCTGAAGGTAATTTGGCTGAAAAGGCCCAACAGGGAGCAGACAGCTGCCCCATTCAAATAATCACAGTAGAATAAGCCGTAAAGCTTAATTATGGTGAGAACCAAATATCTGCAAATAACAGGTGAAATAAGTCTGCCAGAAGCAGCTGCGGTGAATTGCCAGGAGGGTTGATGTGAGAGAACGCAAATGTACAGAAATCAGAAAAGAAGAAATCGTGCGCGCGGCCCTATCGCTAGTCGAGCAGAACGGCTTAGATAAACTGAATATCAATGATATTGCCACAAAAATCGGGCTCGTACCAGCCTCTATCTATCGCCATTTTAAAGGTAAAGATGAGATAATAATGGCTCTTATTGAATTTGCGGACAGCAGTTTAAAAGATAACCTGATTCGGGCAAAGGCTTGTGACGGTACGGCAATAGATAAATTAGAATTGCTTTTTAGGCTGCATGTCAAATTGCTTAGAGAGGAAGCAGCAATACCTAGAATACTTTTTTTCCTTATGAGCAGCAATCGTAATCCTGAAATTAAAGCTGATATGCTGACAGCAGTCGGTTCCTATGTTCAGCAGGTAAAAAAACTTTTGCAGCAAGGACAAAAGCAGGGTGAAATAAGCCCAAATGTCGACGCTATGGCAGCCGCGATGCTGTTTTTAGGTATGGTTCAGCCGTTAGTCATCCTTGGGCAGGTTAATCCTAAAATATTGAAGGATTATCCAGCGAAGCTCTGGCAAAATTATCGACGGTCAATAGCATTATGATTGTTTAAAAGGGCAATTTGCATAGGAAACCATTTTCATGAAAAATCAAAGGAGGCGAGCGTATGAAGGCAACCGGTGCTCTAAAACACGAACATGAAGCAATCAGACTTATGCTGCAAATTATGGAGGCGGCCTGTGTTAAAATCGAAACCGAAAAAAAGGTCCACGTAGCTGATGTTGACGAAATGATTGACTTTCTTAAGGTTTTTGCGGACCAATGTCATCACGGGAAAGAAGAAAACATCTTATTCCCTTGTCTGGAAAAGGCTGGTATACCGAGGGAAGGCGGTCCAATTGGCGTCATGCTTGCGGAGCATGAGCAAGGCAGAAAATATATCGCCAACATGGGCAGAGCTCTGACCGATTATGAGGACGGAGCTGCTACCGGATTGACCGACTTGGTTGAAAACATCAGGTCTTATGCTGAACTGTTGGAACAACATATTAACAAGGAGAATAATGTGTTGTTTGCTATGGCAGATAGGGTTTTGACGGAAGAGACACAGGATGAATTGTTTGAGGAGTTCGAAGAACTCGAAGAGGATGTTATCGGAAGAGGCAAACACGAAGAATTACACAAACGGTTGGAAAGATTAAGCGGAACATATTTAAAAGACTAGTTTTGCTAAAAACTAGTTAAGACGAAAAAAAGGAACCAAGCTAGTTTAGATACTAGCTTGGTTCCTTTTTGCTATTTCATATTGTTGCGATATCACCGACACCGTTGAGTACTAATCTGGGTCGATAAGGATATTGTTTGATGCCTTCGCGGGAGGTTACCCCGGAAAGAACGAGGATAGGGTCGAGGCCGCTTTCGATGCCGGCAATGATGTCGGTGTCCATGCGGTCACCAATCATTGCTGTCTCGGCTGAATGGATACCCAGTATTTGCAGGCCGGTCCGCATCATCAACGGATTCGGTTTACCAACATAATAGGCTTTTTTGCCGGTAGTAATTTCGATTGGTGCGACAAGCGCACGGCAGGCTGGGATAATACCTGTTTCCGAAGGACCGGTGAGATCAGAATTTGTGCCGATCAATCTGGCACCGTTCATTACATGGTGCATAGCGCGGCAGATATGTTCATAATTGTAGTTATTGGTTTCACCAACGATTACATAATCTGGGTCAACGTCGTTAAAAGTGACATCAACATCATGCAGAGCATTGAAGAGGCCGGGACCACCGATCATGTAGGCGCTGCAGCCAGGTGCCTGATGGTTTAGAAATTTAGCTGTTGCGAGCGCACTGGTGTAAAAGTGGCTTTCATCGACATCCAGACCCATTCTTTTAAGTTTTAGCTGTAGTTCCCTGGGGGTTTTGCTGCTGCTGTTTGTTAAAAACAAAAATTCTTTATTTTCACGGTATAACCATTCCACAAATTCCTTCACGCCAGGCAGGAGATGGTCGCCTTTATAGATGACACCATCCATATCGCAGATAAAGCCTTTTTTCGCTCGTAATGTTTCCATAATTATATTCCTTTCTGTTGCTTTTAAGTATGTCTGTTTAAGAACATCATACAAAATAAAATACAAATTGACCATAGTAAGACGTTAATTTCGTGTAAAATTTTTGGAATTTCCACATATAAATGAAAGAAATATCAAAAACAAAAATGAAGGAAATCGTAAGCAGACAGCGAAGATTACAGCAAATTAGAATGCGGGCTTTATAAAGTTTGTTTGGAAAGGAAAAAACACCATGCTGGATATTATTGGCATTGGCTCACTCAATCTGGATTATACGTTAACGACAGAAAGGCTCAATGCCCTTCCGGCCGCTGTCATCAAAGAGCTGATGGCAAAGGTAGAACGCGGGGCGGAGAAGTTTGCCGCTGAAGTAGCTATTAAAGAAATAATCGCTTTTCTGGGTGATGATTATTTCAGAATAACTTTGGGCGGTTCGGCTTTTAATACCTGCAGCACAATGGCGGCGCTTTCTGCAGGACTAAAGGTCGGCTGCATAGGTGTGGCTGGTGATCATAAAAAGGGTGTGCCTGATGTTATAGATGTCATGAATACGCTGGGAATTGAACATAAGTATGTAAACGTGCGAGAGGGTAAAGACAGCGGACTTTGCCTCTCCTTGAATCACGATGGTATACGGTCATTTCTTTTTGCGCCGGGAAGTAACAACGATATGGCGACCTATCTTAAGGATAATTACCAGACAATCTTAGAATATGTCGTTAAGGCCAGGCTTGTGCAGATTACTCAATTTGCTGATGAAAGGATTGCGGTTTTGCTCATGCAGCTTCTTCTTGATGCCAGAATACGCAACCCGTTGCTGAAGATAAGCTGCGACCCCGGATACTGTTGGTTGGAGAATATCACTCCGGCCGTCAGAAATATAATAAGGACTTCAGATTATCTATTCCTGAATACGATTGAGTTTAATAAACTTGTCAGCAGAAAGGACATAAACACGGATTTGGCAAAAGCTAAGGTTATTTTGACTAACGGAGGGGAGAAATCTACTCTTATAGTCAAAGCTGAAACGGAGATTAAAATTTATCAGCTGGAAAATAAAGAAATTATTGAGCAGGTTTTTCCAATTGATGTTTTGAGTAATGAAGAAATCGTCGATGCTACTGGCGCTGGGGACGTTTTTGCAGCAGGTTTTTTGACTATTATTCTTATGCACGGCGACAGCGTCGTCACAGCAGCTGTTGAACTGGGAATGCGCTTCATGCGGGCTAAATTGTTATTGTCACCGGAAAAATTATATCCGGAATTGGCTGATATATTTAAACAATACAAGGCAGCTTGTCAAAAGCTTGGCTGAGACATGCTATAAAAATAACCTGGACATGAGTCCAGGTTATTTGCATATTATATTTATGTGCTTTAGCGATGGTTCCGAGCGACGAAGTAAACGAGGAACAATAACCACCGGCTATGCCGGTGAGGTTGAAAGCTTTAGCTATAAGTATAAAAAAGAAAACCTCCAATGTTAGAATGATGATGGTTCGCCAACCACATCAAAACAAAGGAGGTTATCCAATTGGACAATGAAAGTTTAACACACACAACCTGGAACTGCAAATATCATATAGTATTTGCACCAAAGTATAGAAGAAGGGTAATATACGGTCAAATAAGACAAGATATCGGTAAGATCTTGGGGTTACTATGTACAAGAAAAGACCTAGAAATAGTAGAAGCAGAGTGCTGTATAGACCACGTACATATGCTAGTAAAGATACCGCCGAAATATAGTGTTTCATCAATAGTAGGATATTTGAAGGGAAAAAGTTCATTGATGATATTCGACCGACATGCAAACCTGAAGTATAAATATGGGAACAGGCATTTCTGGTGTAGAGGATATTATGTAGATACAGTAGGTAAAAATGCAAAGAAGATAGAGGCGTATATACAAAACCAAATGCAGGAAGATATATGTGCCGATAAATTGAATATGAAGGAATATGTAGACCCGTTTACGGGTGAGCCGGTAAAAGAAAACAAATAAAAAAGCCCCTTTAGGGGCAAGTTGTGAAAGATGTGCGATTGGCGAATGATTCATACATCTTGAGATGTAGCTGGTAACAGCCCCTTATAGGGGCAGAGCAAACTGCCGGCTGAGCCGGCAGTTCTGATTATTTTTTTATATTAACTTTGTGCTTCAACTGCTTGAATAAAATTTTGGACAATTTCTTTGTAGCTTTTTTGATCATCAAAAATAGCTGAGCCGTGTGTTGAGTTAGTAAAGATGAAAACTTCACTGGGACCCTTGGTTGCTTCTTGCAGTTCCAGGGACATATAAGCAGGGACAAGTTCATCGGCATCGCCGTGGATGTAGAGGATTGGTGTTGTCACGTGCTGTACAGCTCTCAGGGGTGAGGCTTGCTGAAAGGTTGAACGGGAATGAAAATAAGAAATGACATTGGCATATTGCAGCAAAATTTTAGCGATTTCCGAGTTATTTGAATCCAGATAACGATTTATCTGGAGCTCCATTAAAGTTTCAAAATCAGAATAAGCACTGTCTGCAATATAGAAGGCAACGCGTTTGTTGCTTTCATTAAGTTCCGCATGCAGCAAAGCTGTTGCGGCTCCCATAGAGATACCGTGGACACCGATAGTGCCATTGGGGAAATGTTGCTGGACCCAACTGATCCATTGGTCTAAATCATATTTTTCTAAATTGCCCCAGGTAACTGAATCACCACCGCTTTCACCGTGATCTCGTGAGTCGATAAGCAGCAGATTAAAGCCTGCCTGCATGTATATACTCATATAATTAAGGCCTACAGTACGGTTTTCCATAAATCCATGCACAAAAACGATAGTTTTGTTTGTTGGTTCAGGGTTGGGAATAAAGGTGCCGGATAAAGGGTACCCATAAGGAGATTTAATAACAACATTCTCCTTTGGCATTTCTCTGCCCTTATATTTTAAAGATTGCTGGAGCCTCTGAGTCGCCAGGGGGTGTGAATAGGCCGGTAATAGGCTGGCTTCTTCGTAGATGATACTGCCGATAATCAGACCTATTGCGTTAATACTCAGGATAAGTGTCAGTATCAGTACGGCAAAGCTCCTCCACCATACTTTTCTTTTTGATTTAGAAAGATCTGTATCTGTGTATTTAGACATAACATTCTCCGCGGATTTTTATATATTATGGAAGTAAATTAATTATTTTTCGCTATCTATAATACAACTTTAAGCAGGCTTAAAGTCAACAAATGTTGTGAAGTTTTTGTAAAATACTTGACCTGGAGTTTACTCTAAGTGTTATTATACTAGCAAACAGAGGAACGCATTATTGACGATGGCGGGGCAAGTCCTCAAAAATGAACGGAGAAATTCATGAAAGCGTGGTTTAAAAAAATGTTGTCAGTATCTTTAATGGGCTTGGTTGCTTTACCTATCGGAGCAGTCTTTTACTTGCAGCAGCCCAAGTTTGGCAAAGCGCCTGAAGGAGCACGGCTTCAACGAATAGAAGAATCACCGAATTACGTCGACGGACAGTTTCAAAACCTGGTCGCAACACCTCAGCTAACCACTCCTGGGATGACCCATTTAAAAGGATAACGGAGGCTAGCAAAGATAAGCATTACAGACTATTGACGCCCATAATCGGTGAGACGGTAGAATTTGAAAATCGAGAGCAAAAATTTCCCAATTGGTGGGAAGGACTTCGATAGTAATTAAAAAAAGAGAGCCGTTCGGCTCTCTTTTTACAGGATTTACTCATCAAAAGTACTTTCTTTGCAACAAATCATCGCAAGATCATCAGTCAAAAAAGCATCAAGATGTTTTTTGAATAATTTCATAATGCAGTTCAAAACAACTCCAACCAAAATTGCGGAAAGTATTGTCCCAACTCCAACACTGCCAAATCTTTGAAGAACAAACCAGCAAGTAATAGCCGAAATCAGAACCATAGAAATATCAAATCCTACCTTTACTTTTGGAAATGCGATGCCATTTTTTTCGGATACAGCCTGCATAGCGCCCTCGCCTGCAAGAGGCACAATGTCTGATGGCAGATAAAGGAAGATTCCGATAGCAACAAGTATTATGCTTAAGAACAAATACATAAGACGAAAAGCGTAAACTTCAGTTGTTGGTAAAAATGTCATTAAAGCATTTGAAAAAGTGGTGAAATAGCCGAAAATAATGGCGACTACCAGTTGGTTAATATTTTTCCTTTTGAAATCTTTCCTTAAAATTAGAATTTGCATCAGTATAAGTACAATGTGAAATAAAATGGTGGCTTTGCCCATTTCGATACCTGACAGCAAAGTAATAGTATAGGGAATTGAACTGACGGGTGATACGCCTAGGTTTGACTTTATTGAAAAACTTACGCCAATGGTCATTATAAAGAGACCTAAAATATATATGAATAACCTTTTTGTCATGCTAATTTTCACTTTCTTTCTTATATTCTTGGTTTAAATAAAAGTTCTCTTCCTCCGTAAGTTTATCGATTGCATTTTTTGATATTATCTTAAACTACTTACAGTTCCTGACAGTATTTTACATAACTTTTCCCATTCTAAAGTATTATGAGCAGTATGTCAATTTTAAGCAGACCTTGTTTCTAACCAGTTCAACAGTCAATTCAACGACTTTCGCTATTTACAAAAATAGCACTTGACTTGGAGTAGACTCCAGGGTTTACAATCTAGAAAAAGATAGGATAATGCGTCGGAGGTAGTTTTGTGAAAAGAGTTTTGAAAATTTTAATACCACTAGTCTTAATTTTATGTGCTGGTGCCTATGCTTTTCTGCCAGGTGCGCAGTCATTGTCACAGCAGCCTTTTGCTTTTTCGAAGAACGTAGCAGGGGCTTATTCTTCTATGAGCAAAAATGAAGCGATGTATGTCCGCCAGCTCATTACTGCTGACAGCACAAAGTCGCGTACAATTGTGTGGCAGTCAGCGTCGGCAGAGAATGGTGCTATTGTGGAGTACAGGGTCAAAGGAAAGGAACAAATAAGTTCAGCACCGGCAACGAACGAGCCATTTACAGATGATAAAATAACTACTTATTTGCATTCTGTTACGCTGTCAAATTTAACGGCAAATACAAAATATGAATATCGAGTTGGCTACGGCGATAAACGCAGCGAGTGGCATGATTTTGCTACGGCTGGTAAGGGCCAGTTTAAAGCAATCATCTTCCCGGATTCGCAGTCTAATGATTATCGGGGCTGGGCGAACCTGGTACAGGCCGCAGGAAGGGCAAATCCGGATGCGTCTTTCTTCGTTAATATGGGTGACTTGGTCGACAATGGTGAAGATCATACGCAATGGCGTGCCTGGTTTGATTCTGTGCAGGGTATGATAGAAAGGATCCCAGTCGCACCTCTATTGGGAAATCATGAGACTTATGATTTGAATTGGAAGGTTCGCATGCCGGAGGCGTACTTAAACCTGTTTTCTCTGCCGGCAAATGGCAGTCAGGAGAGAAAAAATCAGTATTACTCCTATGATTATGATGATGTACATTTTGTAGTTTTAAATACGCAAATGGGTGAGATGGAACAGTTCCAGCCTGGTCTGCTGGAGACTCAGATAGAGTGGTTTAAAAACGATATCAGTAAGACGAATAAAAAGTGGAAAGTCGTCTTAATGCACAAGGATGTTCTGACTTATGCCTTTAAGAGCAAGCCAGGCCGCCAAGCGGGTATTTCTGATATCGGGCAGGCTTTCATGCCTTTATTTGACCAATATGGTGTGGATGTCGTCCTAACTGCACATTTGCATACCTATCGTAATCGTGGACATATCCAAAACTTCGAGCGTAGTGCACGCGGACCATTATATATTCTTACCGGCGTCGCAGGAAATGTTCGCTATCCAGAATTGTGGGCGGACCATTCTCTTGATGTGACAGTAGCTCCGCAGCCGGAAACAGACAATTATATGACGCTGGAAGTAAGCGGCAATACTTTAAGATTAGCTGCCTTTTTGCCAGATGGAAAACAAATTGACAGTGTAGAAATTAAGAAATAAAAATTTGGTGTGTATGAATTCTAAAATTGATAAAAACAGGTGATTAATTATGGGTAAAAAAGCTTTGATATTGTCTTCCAGTCCAAGGAGAGGCGGCAATTCCGATATGCTATGCGACCAATTTATGTTTGGCGCACAAGAAGCAGGCAATCAGACCGAAAAGATTTTTCTGAAAGATAAAAACATTAATTATTGTATGGGGTGTGGTGCCTGCCAAAAGAGTGGGAGTTGTGTCCAGAAAGATGATATGAATGAAATCCTCGACAAGCTGGTTGAGGCAGATGTAATCGTCATGGCGACACCTGTCTATTTCTATAGCATGAGTGCACAGATGAAGACGCTGATTGATAGAGCATGTCCAAGATATACAGAAATCAGCAACAAAAAATTTTATATAATCGCAACAGCAGCCGACGGCAGCGAGGATGCACTGGATGAGACAATTGCTTGCTTCAGGGGATTTTTCCGCTGCCTTGATAATCCAGAGGAAGCAGGCATTATCGATGGTCTCGGAGCATGGAAGATTGGGGACATTAAAGGGCATCCGGCAATGAAGCAGGCGTTTGCAAGTGGAAAGAATATATAACTCAGAATCAATGTGCGAGAATGGTCATTAAATATTACAAAGGGATGATTTTATGAAAAAAGCATTAACAGTGCTAATTACAATGTTGATGACATTTGCACTCAGCGGTTGCGGGGGAAGCAGCGGCTCTAAAGCTGGAACAGGGTCGAATGCGAAAGTCGCTACGCCAAGTGAAAGCAGTCAGGTAAAACCAGCCGGCGAAAAAACCGGGAAAATTTTAATTGCCTATTTTTCGAAGACTGGTAACACTCGCAGCGTTGCTCAAGAGATTCAGAAGAATGTCGGCGGCGACCTTTTCGAAATCAAGACAACAAATACGTATCCTGAAGAATACCAAGCGACTACAGAGCAGGCTAAAACTGAAAAAAATAATAAATTCCGCCCACAGCTTGCAACTCAGGTTGCTGATTTTGCTTCCTATGATGTCATCTTTGTTGGCTATCCTATCTGGTGGGGAACAATGCCGATGGGCGTATTTTCCTTCCTGGAGCAATATAATTTTGCCGGCAAAACAGTTATCCCGTTTTGTACTCATGGCGGCAGCGGTCTTGGTGACAGCGTAAGTGACATCAGGAAGACTTTGCCACAAGTGAATGTTCTTTCAGGCTTGGCAGTGCGTGGTTCTGAGGCTGGCAAATCCCAAACAGAAATTGCAAACTGGCTGAAAAGTATCGGCATGGCTAAATAAAAAATAGAGGTTGACTTGGAGTTGACTCCAAGTGTTAAAATTACTGCTACAGGAGGTGTTAACCAATGACGATTACTGAAGTTGCTAAATTATATGATCTTTCGGCAGATACTTTGCGTTATTATGAACGCATAGGCATTATCCCGAGCGTCAATCGTAATCACAATGGCATCAGAAATTATACTGAAAATGACTGCGGCTGGGTAAGTTTTGCTAAGTGTATGCGTAACGCAGGTTTGCCGGTTGAAGTATTGATTGAGTATGTTACATTATTCCAACAGGGAGAAGCTACCGCTGAAGCAAGGAAAGAAATTCTTGTTGAGCAGCGGGATAAATTAGTCGTACGTATAGCAGAAATGCAAGAAACTCTTGATCGACTTAATCATAAAATAGAAAATTACGAAACTGGCATCAGAAAAGCTGAAGCCAATTTGAAATTTGACAATGAATAATATTTATACCGACCTGGAGTAAAATCCAGGTCGGTTTTTTTATAAAATAAGCTTGACTTCGAGTTAGCTCCAGATGATATTCTCAGTTTGTACATAAAAATCATTTAGGAAAGGAGAAGAATTTTGATGAGGAAAAAATTCATATTATATGTTTTATGCATAATCTGTTTTTTATTAATGATATCCTTCGCTTTAATTGCTTATGCCAAAACCTGCAGTACAGCTATCAATGCTAAGAATTACAAAGCTGAAATGAAAATGCTGAATGATTTTATTGACAAAGAACAGCAAGTCAGGAAGGCCGATAAGACATTAATTGTTTATTATTCTTATACGGATGACACGCGCAAACTTGCTAATATGATTCATGAAAAAGTAGGCGGTGATATCTTGGAAATTCAGCCGTTGGAACTTTATCATGATGACTATAATGCAGCTTATGCGCAAGGGCGTAAAGAAGTCGAAGAACGCATCAAACCTCAACTCAATAATAATTTCACGGATATTTCCGAGTACGGTACCATTTATTTAGGCTCGCCAATTTGGTTTGAAACTATTGCCCCGCCGGTTGCCAGTTTTCTTTATGGGCAGAGTTTGGCCGGCAAGACAATTATCCCGTTCTGTACTTATGACGGCTTAGGCGCTGGTCAAAGCATCGAAGAAATTGCTCATCTTAGTCCTAATGCGAGGGTTACCGAAGGTTTTGCCGTTAAACGCACAGACGTTGCAAAAGCTGGGGAAGCTCTTGCTAAATGGTTAAAAAGAATAGATTAACAATAAAGGAAGTTAAATGAATAAAAATTTAGTAATTGGCAGGTATCTTTTTAGTAATAAAGACTTATACAAATTATTTTACCCGCTCATCATTGAGCAATTTTTAGAATATCTTGTAGGGCTGGCAGACTCGATAATGGTGGCGCACGTAGGCGAGGCAGCTGTTTCGGGTGTATCGTTAGTGGATTTTGTCATGGCGCTGCTGATTAGCTTATTCACTGCATTGTCTACAGGCGGTGCAGTCATTGCCGGACAGTATATTGGCAGCAAGAAACCGAAAAAAGCCAAAGAAGCAGTAAATCAACTGGTTTGGTTTGCCGGCGCTTTGTCAGTTGCCATCATGCTTATTGTTTATTTGGCTGAGCCATTGATTTTGGATGGTCTGTTTGGACAGATTACTGATGAAGTTCGCAGAGAGGCTAATATCTATCTGATGATTACTACTGTATCTATTCCTTTTCTCGCTTTATATAATGCCGGTGCTGCCATATTTCGTACCATGGGCAATGCAAAGCTGCCCATGCAAGTCATGCTGCTTATGAACATAGCGCATGCCATAGGCAATGGCATATTGATCTACGGTTTTCACTTTGGAACCGAGGGCGTTGCCATACCGACTCTGCTATCAAGAATTGCAGCTGCAGTTATCATTATTACGCTGGTTTTAAATAAGAAACAAACTTTATATATAAACAGGAATATCAGACATAAATTTAACTGGCCGATGATTAAAAGAATCTTAAGTATTGGTGTGCCTTATGGCCTGGAAAATGGCTTGTTTTATCTGGGAAGAATTATTGTGCTTAGCATTGTTGCCGCTTTCGGCACTGCCTCAATTGCAGCCAATGCGGTTTCGGGTACTATTGTCATGTTTCAGGTGTTGCCAGGCATGGCGATCGGTCTTGGCATGACTGTTATTATCGCAAGATGTGTAGGCGCAGGCGATTATGAGCAGGCGAAATACTATACCAAAAAGATTATTGGGTTTGTTTATTTGGCACATCTGGTGAGCTGCGCATTGGTACTCGCTTTACTGCCGGCTATACTGAATGTTTATGGTCTATCAGAGGAAGCAACGGCAATGACGGCACAAAATGTATGGTGGCATGGTGGTTTTATGGTTGCTATCTGGCCTCTTGCTTATACCTTGCCGGTTACTTTTCGTGCGGCTGGAGATGCCAAATTCCCTATGCTGGTTGGAATCATGTCAATGTTCTTTTGCAGGATAGCACTGGCTTATTTATTTAGCATTTATTTCAATATGGGCATGTTCGGCACCTGGGTTGCCATGTTCATTGATTGGATTGTTAAAGCCGCTGTTTTTGTTTATCGCTATTTTAACGGCAGGTGGACTGCCTATCATGCTACCTGACCATAAAAAAGCAGCATAAACTCTGATCTCTGTTATTACGCAAGTTGTGCCCTATAATTTGTTGAAAAATGGGATTTCATAATTTTGCAGGTAGTATGAGTAAAGGATCAAAAGATTTATAATATAAGTGGATATGATTTACGCATTCCAAAAATGATAATAAAGATAGGTGTTTGTCTTGAAAAAATATATTGAAAGCGTAGGCTTATTGAAAGGAATCTGCCTAGTCTTAATGGTTTTCATCAATTTTTTTGATGAAATTGCTGAGGTAAGTATATTGGAATCAAAGCAGGGTTTTTATATTGACTTCTTTGTTACCTCCATGGTACCTAACGTTTTTATGACATTGATGGGTTTTCTGCTTATTCTGAGTGATGGCTACAGAGCTAAACATGTTTTTGCAAAAGCAATTAAGATTTTATTTATTGGCTTCGCTGTCAATATCATTCGCGTTCCGCTGCCACAACTGATCGGCAATTACTTAGGCATTACTGAATATGGTGACTTGATTGGCAATGCTATCTATCACTTGACCATGATTGACATCTATTCATTTGCTGGATATGCCTTGCTGACGATAATTCCTTTGACGTTCTTTGATTTTCCCTATCAAGTTTATTTTGCCTTCAGCGGCTTGGCAATGATGCTTACTAGCTTCGGTGAGGAGTTAATCGATTGGCTGCCCTTGGAGCTGGAGTTTGTTTTTGGCTATCTTTTCATTGGTGAGGAAAAGAACGTCTACTTCCCCCTTTTACCATGGCTTTCATATATTTTCCTGGGGATTGGTCTCGGACTTTTTTATCATCAATATGGCAAAAAGCTCCTGTACAAATTGTTGGCAGGTTTAGGGTCGGTATTGTTAGGTATTGGTTATATTATTTTTCAATCAAACTATGATTTTAATGAAGGTTTTTCGATGCTGCATGATTTTTATCAGCATGATTATACTGTAGGTATTTATCTGCTTGGCATGGCAATGTTATTAATCTTTATAGCGGAAGCGGTTTTGCCCAGATTACCTCAGTTGGCTAAAAATCATCTTTCTTTTAACAGTCGGAACATCATGAAGTTCTATTTTCTCAGCTGGGTATATACAGGGTGGTTTGTAACCTTGCGTGGTTATAATAATAATTTCAGCGTTGAAGAATGCATTGTTGGAGCAGTAGTTATTTACCTGCTTTCATATATTAGTTCGATTTGCCTGGTTAAACTTGCGTCAGTTGGCTCGGATGGAGTAAAAAAGGGTTAAGGCAGTAGATTTTTATAATCTGCTCTTGACTTTCCGTAAAATTCATACTAAAATACTATAGATTAAACATCAATATTATATAAGGAAAGATATCATCAGAATTATTTACAGAGGAATCAATATTTAATAGTGATCAAATGCTTTGGCAAAAGTAATGTAATAGATGATTATGAGGTACTAAAAATGACTATAGAAAGAGCACAAAAACTAAAAGATTATTTACAAGAGTTAGAGAGTGTCGTGGTAGCTTTTTCCGGCGGCGTAGACAGTTCTTTTCTGGCGGCTGCTGCATATAAGGCTCTTGGCGACAAGGCGGTAGCTGTTACAGCGGTTTCCGAAACTCTCTCCGAAACAGAGAAAATGGAGGCGCGTAAGACAGCGGCTGCCATTGGTATTAAACATGAAGAACTTTGGATTAGCGAATTGGAGGATTCTGATTTTGTAGCCAACAATGGCGATCGTTGTTACCACTGCAAGCATACACGTTTCAGCGCTTTGCTGGCTTGGGCGCAGGAGCACGGCTATAAATGGGTGATTGACGGTTCTAATGTTGATGATCTGTGCGATTATCGCCCCGGCATGAAGGCCATCAAAGAACTAGAGGGTGTCTGCAGTCCTTTGCTTGAAAATGGCTTGGGCAAAGAAGACATTCGCAGTTTATCCAAGGTATGGGGACTGCCAACCTGGAATAAACTCAGCATGCCTTGTTTGTCTTCCCGTATTGCTTATGGAGAAAAAATAACACCCGAGAGATTGCGTCAGGTTGAGCAGGCGGAAGAAATCATCCGCAAGTATGTCAAAGGTCCTGTGCGTGTGCGCCATCATGGCGTGCTAGCCAGAGTCGAAGTCGATGCGAAGTCCCTGGGAATTCTGGTGATACCGGAAATAGCGGCACATATTAATCAAGAAATCAGTGATTTAGGTTTTAAGTATGTTACTTTTGATATTGGCGGCTACAAAACGGGCAGTCTGAATCAACAATTAGAAAATATTTGACATTGGCAGAGGATCACAAGAAAAATACATCATCGTAGCATGATGGTTATAAAGCTGGTAATATCTTAAAAAGACTTGCACTGAGTTCTTCAATGCAAGTCTTTTTTAAAAATTGTTCAATCTTCATAATTCCTTCACAACTTTTTCATAATGTATTCATAGTGAAATAGTATGATAACATCATCAAAAGGGAGGTGGCAAAAATGTTTGGAGCGTGTGCTGGATATGGCGGACCGGTAAGCTGGCTGGGAATGGATTTTGGCATCATTACACACCTGGCATTTACGGCAGTACTGGTTTTGTCCGCAATATGGCTTTTTAAAACAGTATTTCGTAAAACCGATGGCGGCAGTAACAATCAACAGTGATTAAGTAAATTACTTGGTAGAATCTAAATAAAAGGAGGGATCCGAATGCCTCAATATTCGGTGTGTTTAGTTGATGATGACGTGAAATTGGTAAGATTGCTGCAATCTTATTTTGAAAAAGATGGGTTCCTTATCTATACGGCTCACGATGGCCTGGATGCACTGCAGATTGTGCGTCAGCGCAAGCCGAATATTGTGGTTTTGGATTTAATGCTGCCAGGGTTGGATGGTCTGGAGGTTTGCCGCAAAATCCGCAAGGACAACGACGTTCCTATTCTGATGCTGACAGCGAAAGACGAAGAAGCTGACAGGTTGGTTGGTTTAGAAATCGGTGCTGATGATTACGTGACAAAGCCTTTCAGCCCCAAGGAAGTCGTGGCCAGAGTGAAGGCCATCCTGCGCCGGGAGCACAAACAGGTAGTACAGTATCAACCTATTCAGGTTGGGGCAATAACTATTGATCTGGAACGGCATCAGGTTTTGCATAAGCAAAATCAGGTGCAATTGACACCGACAGAATTCAAGATTCTTGAACTGCTGGCAAGTAATATCGGTAAGGTGTTCAGCAGGGCTCAGATTGCTGAACAGGCACAAGGTTATACGTTTGATGGTTATGAACGTACGGTTGATGCGCACATAAAAAATCTCAGGCGAAAAATTGGCGATCAATCCAAAGACGCTGGATATATCCAGACTGTCTATGGTATTGGTTACAAATTGGAAGGTGTAGATCATGCATAGCATCACCTATCGTATTACGGGGCTGATGTTTTCGGCAATAGTGCTGACTGTATTTATCTTGATCTATTTGGCAAATGTGCAAATGACGGGATTGTTCCAAGAATATCTTATGGGTCAGCATATGGGCGGTATGAGTTTAAACCATCTTGCTATCATGGGGCAACAGGAAGAGGCTTTCCTGGCTTCGGTGCACCAGTCGCTGCTCTGGGTTGGTTTAATAATTCTTCTTGTTGGTTTAGGTATCAGTTATTTACTGGCGCGCAGCATAACAGTGCCTTTGCGTAATCTGAGCAGAGCCACCGAACAAATTGAAAAAGGTAACTTTGATCAAAAAGTTCAGGTAGATAAAGATGACGAAATAGGGCATTTGGCTACAGTTTTTAATAGTATGGCAGAGACATTGGCAACCAATAATAATATGCGCCGTCAGTTGTTTGCCAATATTGCCCATGAACTCAGAACGCCGCTGGCAATTATTCAGGGTAATCTTGAGGGCATGATTGACGGGGTTATTGAACCTAGTAAAGAGCAACTGAGTTCCCTGCATGAAGAAGCAGTGCGCCTGAATAGGCTGATCAGAGATTTACGTGATTTATCACTGGCAGAAGTTCGCCAACTAGCGTTGGAAAAGACGCCAACGGATATTAATCAGCTTGTTGCAAGAACAATGCTTATGCTTAAACCGATGTCAGATGCGAAAGAAATCAGTATTGAAACTGCTTTGGCTGAAGGATTGCCAGAGATAGAAGTTGATAGCGATCGTATCAGCCAGGTTTTCTACAATATTATAGTTAACGCGGTCCGTTATTCTCCGGAGCAGGGTGTTGTAAAGGTAACTACAGCCTTGACGTCTGAAGAAGGTAAACAGTACTTGAAGATATCTTTCACGGATGATGGTCTTGGCATTTCGGCGGAAGATTTACCATACATCTTTGAACATTTCTATCGTGGCGATAAATCACGTGACCGCAAAAGCGGCGGCTCCGGTATAGGCTTGGCCATAGTGAAGCAGCTGGTGGAAATTCATGGCGGACAAGTAATAGTGGCCAGTAAGCTGGGAGCAGGGACTACTTTTGAAGTGCTCTTGCCGGTTGTGCTTTAAGAGTGAATAAAGAAAAGCAAGGGTTAAAGAAGTGACGGGCTTGCTGCACATCAGCGACCGGTTGCTTGCAACCGAATAGTCGCGTGTGGAAGCAGCCAGAGGAACTCTTTAACCCTTGTCTGATATATGGATTTTGTGATTACTTGTTTTACATATATATAAACTTTTAATATTAAGGATGGTAGACATAGATGAATATGACCCATTATATGGAATTATTGGCAACAAATCAGCCCTGGAATCTTATCATATATATGGTGATTCCGGTCGCATTGGCGGAAGCCTTGGTAGCAACGGAATTTTTCACGGTTTTTCTACGCGGCGCTAAAGACACTGCCTGGAGAAAATGGAATAAATGGATTGGCATAGTACTTGGTTTTTACTTCCTGGGTATATTCCTTAACCTTATGACCGCTGTTGTGCCCAATATCGAGTGGCGCGGCACAGCTGATATCTTAGCTGTTGGTTCATATCTGGCTGGCGTTATTCCGCTTTTCAGTATCACGCTGTTGGAGTTAGGCGTTATTGGTAAGGGCAAAAGCGAAAACGACAAAATGAAATTACATTTTGTGCTTCTTACAGTTTTCCTGGTTGTGGCGCATGTGGCCATGGTATTCGGCATGGTAGACCCGACCATTATGGGCTGGAACCCCGACAATACAATGGGAAATATGCAACATAATATGTAAACAAATACCATCGATAGGAATTTATTTCCGTATCGATGGTATTTTGTCTATTAGCTATTGAATTAAGAGCATGGAAAGTGGTTTAATTAGATTAAGAATTAGAATCAATAATAATTCTTAACTTCGGAGATATCGTTAATTACCGATTTCAATGATTTCTGCATCTTGGGTTCAATTTCTATGACTTTTTACTTGTTTGAATAGAATTTTAAAGGAGATGTTTTTATGGGAAAATTTGCTAACGCAGAAAAAGTCGGTTTGCGCGACAAAGAAACACAGAAATTGATAGCCGTTTATCCATTACAGGCAGAGGGCACTGATGAAGAAATCGGTGAAACTGTGCGCGATTGGTTCTATAAACAAAGTTGTGCGGCAGAGGACAGGCTTTTGACCGCTTATGTCGATGTTTTAACTGAAGCAGAACTGAAAGCTCATAAATAGGTATCGTTGCTAGAAACAGCATTGTAAAAAAGACGGCTATCTTTCCCGAATAATTTAGTTTGGGTATAGAGAGGCCGTCTTTTTGTATCTGCCAATTCATCTATTGACCAAAGAAATTAATTGTTTTACAATTAAGATATACAATACTGGGGTAGGGTATACGGAGGGAAAGAAACAATGTTAAATGAAACTGAAAAAAAGGACGTCAGGCAGCGCTTAAAGAAAGTAGCCGGGCAGATTAACGGCATAGACAAGATGGTTGAAGAGGGGCGCTACTGCGTCGATGTTGTTCAGCAAATTGTAGCGGCGCGGGCAGCCCTCAATAAAGCAGCGATGCTTATTTTAGAAAGCCATGCGAAAAGCTGTGTTATTAAGGCCATCAAGGAAGACCACGGTGAGGAAAGCATTGATGAACTAATGCAGGTATTGAAACATTTTACGAAGTGATATGTTTTAGGGATTTAATTGGCTTAGGGAATTTGACAGCAAGTTGTTGGGAAAAAGGAAGTGATTTCTGTGACGGAAAATAAAAAAACGACATCACGTACGGTGCAATTGAAAATTTCGGGTATGACTTGTGCAGCGTGCTCTGCACGTATTGAGAAAGGGTTGTCCAAGTTGGCTGGCGTTGAAAAAGCCGCTGTTAACCTTGCTTCAGAAAAAGCCGTGGTCACCTATGATCCGGCACAGACCAATCCTGAGGTTATGGCCGAAAAAATACATGATTTAGGCTATGCAGTTGTGAAGGATAAAGTCGAGTTTGCGATTATCGGCATGACCTGCGCTGCCTGTGCTGCACGAATTGAAAAAGGTTTGCAGAAATTACCGGGCGTGTATGCGGCAAACGTTAATCTGGCAACGGAAAAAGCCGTTGTGGAGTATAACGGCAGCGAGCTTACAATCACGGAGATGCAGGCTAAAGTCAAGCAATTGGGCTATGAAGCCCATACTATGGAAACTGGCCAAGGGGCAGATAGGGAAAAAGATTTACGTGAAGCGGAAATCAGTCATCAGAAGAAGCGTTTTCTCCTTGCCGCTGTTTTATCTTTCCCTTTATTGCTGGCGATGATTGGCCATTCCTTTGGCGTATTTCATAGTTTCAGCAGCTTTTTCATGCAGCCGCTGGTGCAGCTAGTCTTGGCAACGCCCGTGCAGTTTATTGTTGGCTGGCCTTTTTATCGCGGTGCCTATAATGCGTTAAGAAATGGCAGTGCTAATATGGATGTCCTGGTTGCGTTAGGGACGTCCTCCGCCTATTTCTTTAGTTTGGCCAATATGTTTACGGGGAGTCAGGATCTCTATTTTGAGACATCGGCCGTGCTGATTACCCTGATTATCCTGGGCAAGCTGCTGGAAGCCAGAGCTAAAGGACAAACTTCGGCTGCCATCAAATCGCTGATGGGCCTGCAGGCCAAAACAGCCCGTGTGGTGCGTGAAAGCCAGGAATTGGATATTCCGATTGAAGAAGTTGTGGTAGGTGATATTCTCGTTGTAAGACCCGGGGAAAAAGTACCGGTTGACGGTATCATCGTCGAAGGCACTTCGACAATTGACGAGTCGATGCTGACGGGCGAGAGTCTGCCGGTAGACAAAAATGTCGGTGATAGCGTAGTTGGTGCTACAATCAATAAATTTGGGGCCTTTAAATTTACAGCGACAAAGGTTGGTAAAGACACCGCGCTTGCCCAAATTGTGCGTATTGTGGAAGAGGCTCAGGGGTCAAAAGCACCGATACAGCGTTTTGCCGATGTGGTTTCCGGTTATTTCGTGCCGGCCGTGGTGGTAATCGCCATACTTACTTTTGTCGCATGGTATTTTATCTTCGATCAAGGTAATTTTACCCGTGCTTTGGTTAATTTTACCGCAGTCATGGTTATTGCCTGCCCTTGCGCTTTGGGACTGGCGACACCCACTTCCATCATGGTAGGAACGGGTAAAGGCGCCGAAAGCGGCATCCTGATCAAAGGGGCGGAGCATCTGGAAAACGCCCATCGTTTGACAACGATTGTTTTGGATAAGACCGGTACCATCACCAAAGGCGAGCCGGAAGCAACGGATGTTATTGCTATGGCAGGCTTTAGTGAGAAGGAAGTTATGCAAGCAGCTGTAAGTCTGGAAAAAAATTCCGAGCATCCCCTGGCCCAGGCGATTGTCAAATATGGGGAGGAGCAGTCCGTTGCGATTGCCGAACCGGAGGAATTTGCGGCTATTCCAGGCCATGGCGTCAAAGGCGTTGTCGAAGGGAAAATTGTACTGGTCGGTACGCGCAAGTTTATGAACGATAATGGCATTGAGCTCGGCGCGGCGTTAAGGCAGAAGGAACAACTGGAGCAGCAAGGCAAGACGGTTATGCTGGTAGCCATCGACAAGGCTCTGGCCGGAATGATAGCGGTGGCCGACACGGTCAAAGAAACATCGGCGCAGGCTATAGCAGAACTGAGGCTGCTTGGGATAGACGTCTGGATGATTACCGGTGACAATGAGCGGGCCGCCAAGGCCATAGGCGACAGGGTAGGTATTCAGAATGTGCTGGCAGAAGTGTTGCCGGAGCACAAGGCGGAGAAAGTGGCGGCACTTAAAAAAGAAGGCAGGGTCGTTGGCATGGTGGGCGACGGTATCAATGACGCGCCGGCGCTGGCAACGGCTGATGTGGGTTTTGCCATCGGCACCGGTACGGATGTCGCCATTGAAGCGGCCGACATTACTTTGATGCGTGGAGACCTGATGGGCGTAGTTGCGGCTATCAGATTAAGCAAGGCTACGATGCGCAATATCAAACAAAATCTATTCTGGGCACTTTTCTATAATGCCTTGGGCATCCCGGTTGCCGCCGCAGGCTTTTTGTCACCAATCTTAGCAGGTGGCGCGATGGCCTTCAGCTCTGTCTCCGTTGTGACGAATGCTTTACGACTCAGAAATTTTAAACCATATGAAATAAAAAAAATATAAAAGGAGTGAAAAACTATGCAAGAAACTATTATCAAAATTGAAGGTATGTCCTGTGGACACTGCAAGGCTGCAGTTGAAAAAGCTTTGAAAGCAGTTGCTGGCGTGGAGACCGCTGTTGTTGATCTGGAGAAAAAACAAGCCGTTGTCAGCGGGAACGCGGCAATGGAAGCTATGCGCGAAGCAGTTGAAGATGCTGGCTATGAAGTGGTTGAATAAGAAAACGACAATTGCAAGGAGGATTGCTTGCTATGAGTGAAATACGTACTATTCGAAAAATTGTAACCGGGACCGCTACTCAGGATGGTGCCGGCGTAAAGTTGGTAAGAGTTATTGGTAAACCAGATACGACAGAGTTTGATCCTTTTTTGATGCTGGATGCTTTCGATTCACGCAATCCTGAAGATTATATCAAAGGATTTCCCTGGCATCCGCATCGCGGTATTGAAACAATTACTTATTTGCTGCAGGGAGATATTGAACACGGCGATAGCCTTGGCAACAAGGGTAGCATCTTAGACGGGGAATGCCAATGGATGACTGCCGGTTCCGGCATTATCCACCAGGAGATGCCCAAGGCCAGTGAAAGAATGTTGGGCGCTCAACTGTGGCTGAACCTGCCTGCCAAAGATAAGATGATGCCGCCAAAATATCACGGTATAACGAAAGCGGATATTCCCGTAATTGTTGAAGAGGGCGCAAAAATTCACATTATCGGTGGAGCTTATAAGGGTACACAAGGCGCAGTGGAAGGAGACTATATCAAACCGCTCCTGCTTGATGTTGAAATAGACGCTGGTGCTGAATGGACGATTGATACCAATAAAAATGATACTCTGTTCATTTATATTATTCAGGGAGAAGGCGCTTTTGACCCAGCTGAAGAAACTTATATCGCTGCAAAACACGCAATCTTGTTCAATGAAGGAAGCACATTGAAGGTAAAGGCATCTGACAAAGGGATGAGATTTTTGCTGATGGCGGCTGAGCCTCTGCACGAGCCTGTTGCCTGGGGTGGCCCGATAGTGATGAATACCAAAGAAGAACTGGATCTTGCTTTTCAGGAATTAAAAGAAAATACTTTTATCAAACACAAAATTTAATTATAGCTTTAAATAAAACGAGACCAGGCTTCCAACAATTTGGAAACATGGTCTCATTTTGATATGATTGATTTTCACCTATTTTGAATATTTTAAGAATCCGTCAATAAGTATTAATTTTATGAGCTTCTTTTCATCAAGATACTCAAGATAGGACCGTAACATTTTCTCTATCAAATTATATTTGTAAACGGTAACGACATGAATATTAAAGCTGGCGATGACTTTTTGCATAAGTTCTTGCAGTGTCATAGGTTTTACGATCAGCTCGCATATTTTTTCTGCCCGCAGCTGATAGAAGTTGATATTATCCGTTATGAGTTCATTGATATCCTCATAAATGCCTTTGTGTGCTATTACATATTTGCTATACTTCAGACCGTACAGTTTTTTCTTACTTTTTAAATCTTCGGAAAGAATGGCTGCGTAAGGCATTTTGGCACCAGTCATCACATCATGGCTGATGAGGGCATCACCAATATAAGCAACATCATCCGGTGTAAAAAGGCAGATATGCGCAGTACTATGACCAGGAGTATGCAGAATTTTGAATTCAATACCATGCATTTTGATGCTTGTTTGCTCGTCGGCAATCGGAAAATCGACAGGGCAGACCATATGGCCAAGGTGTTCTGTTATTTCGGTCATTGACAGCGTATTATAATAAAGTTTGAGATTGATCGGTGAGCTGCAAATCATAGATTCGCAGGCCGGCATGGCAATTTGGCAGCTATATTTTTCTCTGAAATAGGAATTATTGCCACTGTGGTCGATATGAGCGTGGCTGTTAATTATGCCGACTACTTTTAAAGCATTTTTCTGTAAAGATTCTGTAATCCCTTTTTGCTCCCCTGCTGCCCAACCCGTGTCTAGCATGATAATTTGTTCATCATCAATTTTATAAAAAGGTATGTAAGTCATTCCGGTATCAATGCAAAATGTGTTGCCTCGTATGTTTTTGATTTCCACTGAATAGAGCACTTCCCCTCTTGCAAATACTTAAAAATGACTCAGTCGAATTTTTCATCCAGATGGGCACCATCGCAAAAAGGTTTATTTTCTGATTTGCCGCATCGGCATAATGTATAATGACTTTTGGCCTGTGGTACGGTTTGATCAGCATCTTTAATGATAATGCCGCCCTCACAACAGAGCGGGCCACCTTTAGTTACTTTAATAACTGATTGCTCATCGCCCCAATCAACATGGTGTTCATCATTAATCGTGTAGCTTAAGGCGCCGGACGGGCAACGCTCGATGACGGCGATAATTTCGCTGGCATCAGCGCCATCAACGTTAATCCAAGGCTTCTTACAGGAATCAAATACTTTTGGCAAGCCATTTAGACATTCAGCAGAATGTGAGCATATACGACGATTGTCATGAATCGTTATGGTTTTACCTACATACGCTTTGCTTTTACAGGGCGGGCGGTGTTCGCCCGGAGTGCCTTCAAAGCCGATTTTACTATGAGTGCCATCGCAATAAGGTTTTTGCGAGGAGCCGCCGCAGCGGCAAAGCGATGTTACAGATTGAAGCGGTAAGTCTTTGCCTTTAGCACTTTCAAGTTTTTCAACATCAACCGCCATATAGGGGCTGTAACGTGAAAAAACAATAAATGGTTTTTTATCATTTCCTGAATTATCCTTATTGCGCTTATCCAATCTGACCACTCCTTTGCCTTCTTTATCTATAATTATACAACTAATTCATCATAATATTATGAATTGCAGTTGGACTTAAAGCTGAGAGCTAATTAATTGCTTAATCGATATAACGAGTCTTTTCTTCAGCACTTTTACGTGTTGGCGCTGAGCCCCCTTTGGTTTTGGTCTAAGAGGTATTAGCCTCGTATCTACATATATTCGCTTGAAAAAATATAACACCTGCAACACTATATTATGATAATAATTTCACTTGTAAACGCATGAAGGGAAAAATATGGTTGTGGCGAAGTAGACAACAATATTAATTTTATCCAAGAAATAAAAAGGAGGATAGCATTTTATGGGTATGACGATGAGTGAAAAAATTCTGGCGCACGCCGCCGGCTTGGCACAAGTAGAAGCAGGTCAGATTGTCATGGCTAAAGTTGACAAGGCAATGATGGATGATCTTTTGGGACCACGTGTCGAGATTGCTGAACAGATGGAACGTATGGGGGCAAAGATCTGGGATGCAAATAAAGTAGTGATTATTTCTGACCATTATACACCGCCAGCCAATGCGGCACAGGCAGACATAGTGAAGTTTACACGTGAGTGGGCTAAAGAAAAAGGTGTAGAAAATTACTATGAATATATTGGTCCCTGTCATCAGATTATGATTGAAAAGGGTCATGCTTTGCCTGGCGAAGTCATTGTTGGCACTGATTCGCACTCCTGCTCCTATGGTGCTGTCGGTTCTTTTGCTACGGGCATTGGTTCGACAGAGATGCTCGGGGTTCTGATGATGGGCGAAATCTGGTTAAAAGTACCTGAGACGATTCGTGTAGAATGGAGCGGCAAGCTCAATGCCGGTGTCATGGCTAAAGATATTTCCTTACGTACAATTAAGCAAATCGGCCATGCCGGAGCAACTTACCAAACGGTCGAATATGTGGGTTCCGGTATCAGTACACTGCCGATGGATGAGCGCATTTGTATTGCTAATATGGCTGTAGAGATGGGAGCGAAGGCAGGACTGATGGAATACGACGAAGAAACTGCTTCATATCTCCGCAGCATCGGTGTGGAAAAAGAGTTCACTCGTATCAGCAGTGATCCGGACGCCAAGTATTCCTCCGTTTTACAATTTGACGCTTCTACTTTGGTGCCGCAGATTGCCTGCCCGCATGAGGTAGATAATGTGTTTGATGTAACCGAGGTTAAGTCTAAAATTGACCAAGCCTATGTTGGCTCCTGCACAGGCGGCCGTTATACAGATTTAAAGATGGCAGCGCAGATTTTGAAAGGCCACAAAGTAGCAAACGGTGTCAGACTTTTGGTTTCGCCGGCTTCAAGTTCTGTCTATGAACGCTGCCTGCGGGAAGGAATCCTTGGTGATTTAGCGGCTGCAGGAGCAATTATTCTGCCGGCAACCTGTGGAGCATGTCTGGGTCTGCATTCAGGTACCATTGGTGAAGGAGAAGTTTGCATCTCTTCAACCAACCGCAATTTTATCGGGCGCATGGGCAGCAAGAAATCTTTCGTATATCTGGGCTCGCCTGCAGCAGCGGCGGCGTCTGCCATTACCGGTCAGATAACTGATCCGCGTGAATTTTTATAGGAGGTGCCATATGAGTATAATAGAAGGAAAAGTATGGAAATACGGCGATAATATTAACACGGATATTATTTCACCGGCTATTTATATGGAGCGCAGTGTGGCGGAAGCAGCGAAATATACGATGAGTCCGATCGACGAAACTTTTGGCACGGAATATAAGCCCGGCGATATTTTTGTGGCAGAACGTAATCTTGGTTCCGGCTCCAGCAGAGAGACGGCTCCATTGGTGCTGAAGGAACTGGGTGTGAAGACAATCGTGGCAAAATCTTATGCCCGCATCTTTTATCGCAATTGCATCAACGTCGGCATTTTGACGATCGAATGTGCGGAAACGGATAAGATTCATAAAGATGATGTAATCTCCATTGACTATGAAAAAGGGATTATTATAAATAAAACGAGAGGCGAGCAGTATGCTGCACAGCCGATACCGCCACATATTGCCAAACTCGTAAATCTCGGCGGCTTAATTCCATATCTGGAACACTGGCAGAAAGAACACGGTGGCAAATGACAGGAGCGGTACAAAATGGTATCAGCAAAAAAGACAGGTGACGAACATCACCAACACAATTTAGCAAATGGGGATTCACACCACAGTCATGAACATAAGGACAGCGCTGTGCGGCAAGAGATCTGTGTTAGCATCGTGCCTATTTTCAACCATTTGGCAAAGGAACAAATGAAGGAAATAGCAGAAGTTATCAGGCATTTTGACTACAAAAAAGGCGAAAGCATCTATCGTGCCGGCGAACAGTCAGATTCGCTTTATATTGTGAGACAGGGTAAGATAAGGATTTATCGCTTATCTGATTCTGGCAAAGAGCAGTTAGTACGTATTTTGCGGCCGGGTGATTTTACAGGTGAGCTGGCATTATTTAACGAAAATATTCACGAATCCTATGCGGAAGCCATGGAAGAAACTAATTTATGCACAATCAGTCGTAATGATTTGCAAACGCTTCTTAGTAAGTATCCAGCCATCGCACTCAAAATATTGGCAGAATTTTCCAGCAGGTTGGAACAGTCGGAGAAACAAACGGCACGTTTTGCTACTGAAAAAGTTGAAACAAGACTTGCGCTTTTCCTGGCGGAATGTCTTGATGATGAGCACCTTTCCAATGAATTCATCCTTCCGATGAGCAAGAAAGATATAGCATCTTATTTGGGCACGACTCCGGAAACCATCAGCCGCAAATTATTAGATTTGGAAGAAATGGGTTATATCAGGCAAAAAGCGAAGAAAAGAATAGAGATTTTGAATTTGGAGGGATTGCACCTTATATAAACATACTAATATTATTTATAGAAAATCTATTCTTTTTTATATTTTCTCCCAAAAAGTTGATTTTAATCAAGGTTAATGTTTTACAAACAAATTAAAATTAAGACACAGGGATAGAGTGAAAACAAAGTTATCAAGTAAGGTTTTCACTTAAAAATATAAGGAGGATAAAAAAATGGAAATCATGGGTATTAAAAATATTATGAAAAAATCAATGCTGGGTATTGTGGCCGCGGCAGGCATCATGTTTATGAGTCCTCTTACAGCAAGTGCACATTGTGACACTATGGAGGGGCCTACTGTTGCTGACGGATTTAAAGCAATGGAGACTAATAACGTTAATTATGTTTTAAAATGGGTACAGCCTAAGTATGAGAAGGAAATAACAGAAAAATTCAATCTTAGCATGAAAGTTAAAGATTTGAGTCCAAGCGCCAAAGTTCTTGCTGAGCAGTATTTCTTCAGCGAACTTGTCAGAGTTCACAGAGCCGGTGAAAATGCTCCGTTTGATGGTTTGAAACCTTATGGTACCCCTATTGATGAGAAAGTAAAAGCAGCAGACAAGAGTATTGAAGTCGGCAATCTTTCACCAATGGAAGGTTTGATTGAGAAAGAAAAAATGCCGGAACTTAAGGAAAGATTTGAAAGAGTAATGGCACTCAAAAACTTTGACGTAAACAACGTTGAAGCAGGAAGAGAATATATTGAAGCTTATGTTATGTTCTTCAAATTTGCTGAAGGCGAAGAAGAACATCATTGGGCAGCTGAGGAACATGGAGCAGCAAGCGCCCACGGCAGCATGCAAGAAGCACATGAAACCATGCACGAGCAACATAAATAAGACCTAATAATGAAACACCTCGATGTCAGAATAAAAATTGACACGGGGTGTTTTGTTATCAGTATAAAACTTACGAAAATTGATTTGCGACAAGGAAATCAGATAATATTCATGTAATAATAAAGATACAGGGAGCATCCAAAATAAGCCTATGCAATGAACTCAAGATAAAATAAGAAAATAATTAATAGAAAGAAGGGGAAAAATGAAAAACAACTCAACATTTAACGAGGTAAAGAAAAAAACATTTCAGACATTGAAACAGTATGTGCCGATTGTTGCACGAGTTCATGGAGACCACCATCCGGAATTCCATGAAGTCCGTAAAGTGGTTGATACAATCATGGAGAAAACAAAAGAAGCGGGAACAAATAAACCTACATTAAACGAAGAGTTTACTAAGTTGCGTGAGCTCACAGATAACTATAAAGTGCCCGCAGATGTATGTGAAAGCTATGAGGCTGTTTACAGGATGTTAGCCGAAATAGATAAGGCATATCATGCTTAAATCACCATGAAATAGGGAAAGAAGGTGAAGATTTGCAGAGATTTATACTAAGTAAGAAAAATCAAATAGCATTGATTAGTGCCATATTGATTGTCATAGGCTTCACCGGTGAAATGGCCTTTCATAATGAGACTGTAGCTATTGGGTCTTTGGCTATCGCCTCAATTTTAGGAGTTGCTCCTATTGCAATCCAGGCCTATCAAGCATTGAAGGTTAAAGTTGTCAGCATTGATGTTCTGGTTACCATCGCGGTTGTCGGGGCGTTTTTTATTAAGAACTTTGAAGAAGCTGCTATTGTCACCTTCTTGTTCTTATTCGGTGCTTTTCTGGAACAACGGACTTTGAACAAGACACGTTCGGCTATTAAAGAATTAACGGAAATGGCACCAGAAAGTGCTTTGAAACGCATGGAAAATGGTAAATTTGAAGAAGTAGAAGTAGATGAAGTTGATGTAGGCGATATCTTGCTGGTAAAAACAGGAGCAAAAGTTCCTGTTGATGGAACGGTTTTGTCAGGAGAAGGCCACATTAATGAGGCAAGCATTACCGGGGAGTCTGTTCCGGTTAGTAAAAGAAAAGATGCAGGCGTATATGCTGGGACGATTTTAGAAAATGGAACGCTGCAAATTATTGCCAACCGTGTAGGTGAAGATACCACTTTTGGCAGGATAATCGAGTTAGTGGAAGAAGCGCAGGATTCAAAGTCTGAAGCCGAACGCTTCATTGACAGATTTTCTAAATACTACACACCAGCAGTACTGGTGCTCGGCATAATTGTATGGTTATTTTCACGAAACATTGAACTGGCCATTACAATATTAGTTTTGGGATGCCCCGGTGCATTGGTTATAGGCGTACCTGTTTCAAACGTGGCAGGAATTGGCAACGGAGCGCGGCACGGTATTCTTTTAAAAGGCAGTGAAGTTATAGGCGATTTTAGCAGAGTTGATACATTCGTTTTTGACAAAACAGGCACGTTGACAATAGGCAATCCTCAAGTAGCAGAGAAAGAAATCTACACAGCCAATGTTGATGAAGTATTAGCTTATCTTGCAAGCGTTGAACATGAATCAGACCATCCTTTAGCCAAGGCTGTTGTAGAACACATCGGAGACACGAAATTATACCTAGTTGAAAAAACAGAGGTTGTCAAGGGAGGTGGAATTGTCGCTCAAGTAGATGGGCATAGAGTTGCGGTCGGCAATGTTGCGCTTATGGAGCGGGAGAAGGTTCATTTAGCAGAAAAGGCTCGCAACGATATTACCCGATTTGAAAAGAACGGCAACTCACTTGTGTTAATCTCAGTCGACAATGAATTAAAGGCACTGATAGGCATACGCGACCAGATTCGTCCGGGTGTAAAAGAGGACTTGCAAAAATTAAAGAAGCTAGGCGTTAAAAATCTAGTTGTGCTTTCGGGAGACAACCAGGGCACAGTTGATTTAGTGGCGCGCGAATTGGGTCTGACGGAAGCTCACGGACATATGTTGCCGGGAGATAAGTCGGCCTATATTGACGAGCTAAAGACTAAAGGCCATATTGTTGCATTCGTTGGAGATGGAGTAAATGATAGCCCTTCGCTGGCTTTGGCACAGATTGGAATTGCTATGGGAAGCGGAACGGATGTCGCAATTGAAACTTCGGATGTTGTGCTGATGAATTCGGATTTTAGCCGCTTACCGCATGCACTTGGTTTAGCAAAAGCAACGGCTAATAATATGCGTCAAAATATTATTATAGCAGTCGGCGTTGTATTAATACTTCTTGCAAGTTTGTTTTTCAGTGAATGGATGAACATGTCGATTGGTATGTTAGTACACGAAGGAAGCATATTAGCCGTGATTTTAAATGGTATGCGCCTTCTTCGTTACAAATTAAGATAATAGATTAAGGAGAGATGAAAATGCAAAAAGCAACGATTCAATTAGAAACATTAACTTGCCCATCATGCGGCCAGAAGATTGAAAATGCAACAAAATCTTTAAACGGAGTGGAAAAAGAAAGTGTCAAGGTGTTGTTTAATTCAAGCAAAGTAAAATTTGACTTTGATGCCGAAAAGATATCTGTTGAAGACGTCGAAAAGGCGATTACTGCTCTTGGATATGAAGTTATTAAATCTCAAATTAAAGCCAAATGAGCAATAAAAATGATACACCCCGCTGTCCAAAGGAAAAAATTGACACGGGGTGTTTTGTTATGCGTAAATGTACTTAAGAAAGCCAAAAAGCTTTTTGCATTTTGGCAGGAGAGATGAAAATGAAAACAGAAGAAATGCAAAAGGATGTAAATAAATTTGATAAAATTGCCGGCAGCTATAACTTGGTCGATCATATTATTCCCACCAAGTGGCGGCAAAAAGCTACCGCGTTGGGCTATGGCCGTGCTCTGGAGGTCGGCATCGGGACAGGTCTGAATCTACCTTTTTATACTGAGAGCTGCACAGAAATAGTTGGTATCGATGTTAGCCCGCGCATGCTTGAACAAGCCAAAGAAAAGGCTGCTCATTCTGCAGTGCCGATTAAGTTGGAAATAATGGATGTACAGAATTTGCCTCTGCCTTCCGCAAGTTTTGACTGTGTCATAGCTACCTTTGTTTTCTGCAGCGTGCCTGATCCTACCGCGGGACTGCAGGAATGCTGGCGGGTGCTTAAACCTGGCGGAAGGTTTATCTTGCTGGAGCACATGGATAGTGAAAACAAACTTGCGCACGGGCTTTTGCACTTACTGGATCCAATTACCGTCAGGCGTCTGGGTGACCATCTTACCAGAAGAACTGTTGACTCCGTAATTTCGGCAAGTTTTCAAGTGAAAAGTGTAGAAAAACTGTTTGGAGATGTGGTCCGGTTAATTGTGGCAGAGAAACCAAAAATATAAAGACTCTCAGAAGAAGCTTTTAAGGATGTTGCTTAATAAAAAACAAAAATGCAGGAAATAGCAATTTGAAGGCGAAAGTTACAGCATATTATAAAATTGGAGTTCAACAAATTAAAACCACTAAATTTACCGGAGGAGAGAATGGCATAATGATTGAGCAACTTATTGAGAAAAACAGAAGTTATAGGAAATTTCACGAAGCTGAAGAAGTAAAAATGGCGACATTGAAAGAACTTGTTAATCTGGCAAGGCTTTCCAGCTGCGGCATGAATATGCAGTCCCTCAGGTATATACTGGTTACGGACAAAGAGGATAGGGAAAAGATCTATCCTAATCTGAAGTGGGCGGCTTTTCTAAAAGACTGGGAAGGACCTGAGGAAGGGCAAAGGCCGCCAGCTTTCATACTTATGCTGAAGGACAAAAGCAAGCCAAACTCTGCAGTTGTGCAGGTAGATATGGGAATAGCCTGCCAAAGCATTCTGCTGGGAGCAGTGGAGAAAGGCTTAGGCGGCTGCATCATAGGAGCCTTCGATAAGAGCAAGCTGAGTGAGGCTTTTAATATCAGGGGCAATCTGGAGCTGCAGCTTGTACTGGCAATAGGCAAGCCTGACCAGACCATAGTTTTAGATGAAATCAACAAAGATGCAGATACTAAGTATTGGCGTGATCGCGCAGGCAAGCATCATGTGCCGAAAATCAGACTGAAAGATGTAATCATAGAAAAATAACCATTATTTACATATTCATATTTTTCTTACAACTGCTTATATGAAGGAAGCAAATCGCTAAACATGGACACTATATATAGTGGTATCTCCTTTACAATGCATACTATATATGTTAGAATCCTTCTAACGGATAATTATTATTTGTACTAGGGGGCATAACTTTGGACGCATTAACTGATTATGAATCGAACACGAATATCGGCGGCAGGTGGTACGAAACGCTGGCAGGTCATGAAATAACCACCAAAAAATATTTTCATGATGGTGAAGACTTTGAGGCTTTTGCTAAGCGCGTTTCCGGCATCTTCAGCAATGCTGAACTGCGTAAGACAATGAAGACGGCACTTTATCGCGCTGACTTTTTCCCTGCGGGCAGATCACTTTATGGGGCAGGCTCTAAGGGTAAATTCAAAGCCAGCATGTCGAACTGCTATATTTTGCCAAGTCCGGAAGACAACATTGAGTCAATTTTCGAAATTGCGAAGAAGATGGCAAGAATATTCAGTTATGGCGGCGGCTGCGGTGTTTCTTTGTCCAAGCTGCGTCCTAAAGGTGCCCGTGTTTATAATGCGGCAAAAACGTCTACGGGTGCGGTCAGTTTCATGGAGATTTATGATGCGGCCGGCAATGTTATTGGTGCTAATAACAGGCGAGCAGCATTGTTGATTGGTTTGGACTGCAGTCATCCTGATATAGAACATTTTCTGGAAGTAAAAAAGAATAATACAAAAATTCAAAGCGCGAACATATCAATTCTGTTCAATAATGAATTTATGGAAGCTGTTCGTGACAATAAAGATTACACGCTGCGATTTGATGTGGAGACAACAGGCGAAAAAATCAGCAAGGTCATTAACGCCCGCGAGTTTTTCCTGAAGTTCGCTCGCGCCAACTACGATTGGGCAGAACCAGGCTGTCTGTTTATGGACCGCATTCGTTCGCATAATCTTCTGGCAGGTTATCCTGCTGATGAATATTACATTGAGATCAGCAACCCGTGCGCGGAGTATCTCGGCAACGCTTACAATGCCTGCAATCTCGGCAGTATCAATATCTATAATGCGGTAAAAAATCCTTTTACCAAGGAAGCTGCTATTGATTTTGACTATCTTGCTAAAGCGGTGCAGACAGGCATCAGAGCTTTGGATGAAATTCTTGATTATGGTTATGATATGCAACCGCTGCCGGAAAATAAAAAATGTATTGAAGATTGGCGTGCAGTCGGTCTGGGTGTCTTTGGTCTGGCAGATGCTTTTATTGCTCTCGGCGTACGCTACGGTTCACCGGAATCCATTGCACTTGTCGATGAACTGATGAACAAGATTATGTATAATGCCTTGAAAACCTCCAACAAGCTGGCTAAAGAAAAAGGCGCTTTCAAAAAATTCAACTTTGAATATATTAAGAAATCACCAATCATTCAAATGTATCCGGAACTTTTAGCTGATATTGAAAAGTATGGTCTCAGAAATGGTTCATTGCTTTCCATAGCTCCGACCGGCAGCATTGCTACGATGTCAGGACTTTCCGGCGGTATCGAACCTCTATTCCAGCTTAGTTATGAACGCACGACTCATGCTCTGCAAAAAGAGCAAAAATATTTTAAAGTAGTTGCCAAATCAGTAGCTGACTTGCTTGGACACAATGGTATAGATATTGAAAAAACTACCAATGAACAAATCAGGGAGCAATTCCCTTACGCCGTGTCTACACATGACATAGACCCGCTCGAGCGTGTTGAGCTGCAGGCTGCGATGCAAAAATACGTTGATAATGCGATATCATCGACGGTTAATTTGAAACAAGAAGCTACAGTCGAAGACGTTTTCAATGTTTTTTATACTGCCTGGGCGAAAGGCTGCAAAGGTATCACTGTTTTCCGAAGCGGTTGCAAGCGGGCCGCAATTTTAATCAGCGAACCTCAAAAGTCAGGCGACGATGCTGAAGAAATTGTGAAAAAAGAGATAGTTTTTGACAGCGTTGCGCCGATTAAGTCGCGAGATCTCGGTGATGTCAGCGGCTCGAAAGTTGTTAAACATACTGCTTGCGTGAAAAATTTGTATAACCATGTTTATAAAAATGACACCGGACACATTGTAGAGGTCTTTACCAGCGTTTCACAAGGCTGTTCCTCAAACATTGCGACCATTACGCGGCTTGCTTCATTGTGTCTTAGAAGCGGCATCAGTGTGCAGGAAATAATTGCGGAAATGAAGGCAAGCCACTGTTCTGCCTGTGCTACTCTGAAAGCCAAAGGTGATAGCAGTGTCGCCAATTCCTGTGGTACGGCAATCGCAGAAGCCATTGAAGCAGTTTATAAGGAACATGAAGTTCTTGGTTGGTCTATGGGCAATAACGTGACGGTCGGATTTGCAGAAAATTTGGAGGAAGATAACGGACTCCTGGCATGCCCGCAATGCGGCAAGAAAACATTGAGACCGGAAGGACGCTGCTTTACCTGCAGCAATTGTCTCTGGACTAAATGTGACTAAACTCATGGAGAAATTAATTTGCAAGACAAAAATATAATTAGCGCTTGGCGTGTGCTATAATTTTTGTATTGTAAATTAGGAGGCTGAGATAATGGCACAAGAAATGATATCTGAACAACATTTAGCACAAGCATTGGCGATTTTACCAAAAGGAGCTTTCCTGACTACGGCAGCTGACGGTAAAGTAAATGCGATGACGATCGGCTGGGGAAGCATCGGCACCGTCTGGCAGAAACCATGCTTCATGGTCATGGTGCGCCAGTCCCGTTACACGCACGAATTGATTGAAAAAAGCACTGAATTCACTGTAAGCATTCCTGTCAATGAGATGAAAAAAGCTTTGGCGCTCTGTGGTACCAAGTCTGGACGGGATATGGATAAAATCAGCGCAGCTGACCTGACCTTGTTACCTGGAAAAGCTGTTGGTGTACCGGTTATCAAAGGCTGCGGACTGCACTTCGAATGTAAAATCGTGTATAAGCAAACAATGGAACCAACCTTGTTGGATGAAAACAACAATAAGGCGTGGTATGCAAATGGTGATTATCACACCCTGTATTACGGGGAGATTGTCGCCGCATACGAGGAATAGCTGCAATTTTAATTAAAGGGAGAAATACATGCTTTATTATTTATTGGCCATCATTGCCGGTACTACGCTTTCGTCGCAGGTTGCGATCAATGGCAAGCTCCTGTTCCACTTGGGCAGTCCCATTTTGACAGCCTTCATTAGTTTTTTGATTGGTACTGTCGGCTTAGGAGTAATCTATCTGGTCAGCGTTTATCAAGGATTGCAAACAGTACCGAATTTCAGCGCACTGTCACAGACAAGTTTTTGGATGTGGACAGGAGGTTTGCTGGGAGCTTTCTACATTTTTACAACAGTCTTTGTTGCTCCCAAAATTGGTTTCGGTAATATGTTCAGTCTAATTGTTGCCAGCCAAATTGGTTTGGCAATCATCTTTGACCATTTCGGCCTTCTGACCGGGCAGCCGCATTTAACAAGCAATATGAGGATGTTGGGCGTAGGTTTTTTGGCTGTCGGCGTTTATCTGATTCAAAATAACTAAAAAAACGTCTTAAGTATTATTTATTAGTATACTTAAGACGTTTTTATTTTTCAGTAGTTGAAAGTAGTAGATTCGGTGTTTCATACGTTCGTCTCGCTAGTTTTTCTATTCGGTCTCCGCTTAATGAGTAATAACTTTTCCATATCGGGAAAAAGCGATGTATCATTTAGCTCAAACATTACCCATTTACCGTCATGGTAAGTTGTTGCGTCAGCATAGATTTTCTGGACTGCGGTAGAATATGACTTGCTGTCAGCTTCAAATTTTGCGCGTTCGTCTTTCCCAAAAATAATCATCAATCCGCAACAGTTTTCTTTTGCATATAACGCACAAAGCGTCTTTCCGCTTCTGCGATACTTATACTCATATTTCCAGGCCTTGCCGCCACTGTTCCAAAGTCGTTCCATATCATAGTTTGTTTCAATCAATGCACATAGTTTCGTCCAAACATCAAACAAGTTTTTTCCAATTAAAGCCACCATTTCATCGTTGGAGGGAGCTTTTGCCAACATGGACATTGCCTTCTTTCATTTCATTTTATGGATAATTAAATTTTCTAGTTCCAGCTCGCATACATAAGCGTGTCCGATTCCTGTTATTTTCTTAATTTTAACATTTATTTAGCAAAAGGCCAAAGGGGACGGTCCCCGTTGGCTTTTTGCTATGCCTGAGCAGCTTATTCATATTTGCACTTGCGCTAAACTAATTGTGTATGTTGTAAATAATGTCACAGAGGATTATACTATATATAGCTATATCGGCTTGGTCATTATATGTAATGGCCATTAGGCAAAACAGAAAGGGAGATGCATAACCATGAAAAGAAAAATCTTAGCTTTAACTGCAGTTATCGGTTTGCTATTGCTTACTGCCGGCTGTGGCGGTGGAGAGAAAAAAGCTGGTGACGCAAAACAGGAAGAAAAAGTCTTGACTGTTTATTCGGCACGCAGTGAGTCTTTGAACAATGCGGTAATTCCTAAGTTTGAAAAAGCTACTGGTATCAAAGTTAATCTTGTTGTTGCCGGCACAGGCGAAGTAGTTAAAAGGGTAAATTCGGAAAAAGCAAACCCATTGGGCGACATTTTGTGGGCAGCTGACGAAACAATGCTTTCTGGTTCTAAGGACTTGTTTATGGAATACGTATCGAAAGAAAATGACAAGATGATGGATGGCTTTAAAAATAAACATGGCGTATTCACACCCGCTTTTGCTGATCCTACAGTTCTTATTGTTAATAACGAATTAAAAGGTAATATGAAAATAGATAGTTTTGCTGATTTGTTGAACCCGGATTTGAAGGGCAAAATCGCTTTTGGCGATCCAGTTAATTCCAGTTCTGCCTTTCAATCTCTGATGGCCATGCTTTATGCTAACGGCAAGGATGGCGATCCGATGTCTCCTGAAGCTTGGGCATATGTTGAGAAATTCATTGCCAACCTGAACGGCAAGATGGCTAATAGTTCCAGTCAAGTATATAAAGGCGTTGCCGGTGGTGAATATGTAGTTGGTCTGACTTGGGAAGATCCGGCTGCCAGTCTCGTTAAGAACGGCGCCAAAGTTGCTGTTGTGTTCCCGACGGAAGGAGCAATTTTCCCTGGTGAATCCGTACAAATAATTAAGAACTGCAAACATCCGGAAAATGCGAAGAAATTTGTTGATTTCATGCTGAGTGAAGAAATTCAGAGTGCTGTCGGCAAAGAATTGACTGTTCGTCCTTTGCGTAAAGGTGTACAGCTTGCTGGTTATATGACTCCGATAGACAAAATCAAACTGGCTCCTAAATACGATGAAGCGTGGGTTGCAGCTCACAAAGCAGAAATTACCAAAAAATTCAGTGAGTACCTGGAGAAATCCATGTAGAAGTTTTTGGCGTATAAAAGGGCTCCTTCGAGAGCCCTTTTCCTTTAATAAGTTTTGAAAGACACCGACATAGCTTCTTATTGCTATGATTTTAATATTTTACGAAAGTGGGAGTTTATGTGAGTGTTGCGATCAATATAGATAAGGTAACAAAAATTTTTGGCAAAGATACAATTATTTCAGGATTATCCTTGGCTGTCAAACCAGGTGAATTTTTTACGCTATTAGGACCTTCCGGCTGTGGCAAAACTACTTTGCTGCGCATGATTATTGGCTTTAACTCCATCGAAGGCGGCGAAATTTCTATTGATGGTAAGGTTGTTAATGATATCCCGACCAATCTCCGGAATATGGGGATGGTTTTCCAGAATTACGCAATTTTCCCTCACATGTCGGTTAAGGAAAATGTAGCTTTTGGCTTAAAGAATCGCAAAATATCTAAAGAAGAAATAGAGCAAAGAGTTGACGATATATTAGATACGGTTAAAATCAAACATCTCAAAGACCGGATGCCCAGTCAATTATCAGGTGGCCAGCAGCAGCGTGTTGCCTTGGCCAGAGCTATCGTCATTCATCCTGAAGTATTATTAATGGATGAACCATTGAGCAATCTGGACGCTAAGCTGCGTGTGGAAATGCGCAATGCCATCAAATTAATCCAAAAAAAGATTGGCATAACGACAATTTATGTAACGCATGATCAGGAGGAAGCACTGGCGGTTTCCGACCGTATCGCCATCATGTATGGCGGTGTTATTCAACAAATCGGGACGCCGCAGGAAATATATAGAAGACCTGTTAATACGTTTGTAGCAACTTTTATTGGACTATCCAATATTCTGAAGACCAAAGTGGCTGTAAAAAATGGGACCCAGGGTTTAAGCTTTGGCGACTATTGGGTGGCGATGCCAGAATTAAATGGCACTGCTCAAGAAGGTAACGAAGTTATTGTCGCAGTGCGGCCGGAAGAATTTTGTATCGATGAGAAGCTTACAACAGGCATCCCGGCGACTATCAGGCACAGTGTCTTTTTGGGTGTTAATACCCACTATTTTCTTGAACTAAGTGATGGACAGGAAATAGAAGTAATTCAAAATACCGAGCTTAATAATAGTGGTGAAGGCAGCAAAGTTTATTTAACCGTTGACGCACCCAAAATCAACGTTTTTACGGCTGACGGAACGCAGAATTTGATTGCGGGAGGCAGAGGCGATGAAACAGAAAGGCTTTAATGTTTGGATTGGGATTGCAGTTGTCCTCCTGGCTTTCTTTACACTTTTTGTGGTTTATCCTTTAGCACAGGTTTTGTATAAAAGCGTTCTTGCCTCCAATACGAGTGAGCTAACTTTTACTTTGGACTATTTTGAAAAATTTTTCGCACGCAAATATTACTGGAGTACCTTGGTCAACAGTTTTTATGTGACAGTGGCTTCAACGCTGCTGGCATCGCTGATTGGTCTGCCGATGGCTTATTTATTAAGAAGCTACAAGGTTCCTTGCAGCAAATATTTGAATATCCTGATCGTCATCTCTTATCTGTCACCACCGTTTATCGGCGCCTATGCCTGGATTCAGCTTTTTGGCCGCAACGGCTTTTGGACGCAGTTTTTAACTGAAAGTTTCGGCTGGCATGTGCCAAGCATTTACGGCTTTACTGGTATTGTACTTGTCTTTTCCTTACAGAGCTTTCCATTAATCTATATGTATGTATCAGGTGCTTTGAAAAATCTGGACAACTCATTGAATGAGGCAGCTGAAAGTTTAGGCCTGAACGCTTTTCAAAGAGTTATCAAGATAATTCTGCCACTGGTTATGCCTTCTTTACTCGCAGGGGCACTCTTAGTATTTATGCGCGTGTTCAGTGATTTTGGTACACCGATGTTGATAGGCGAAGGCTTCAGAACCTTTCCGGTACTGATTTATACACAGTTCATGGGGGAAGTCAGCACGGATGACCATTTTGCGGCAGCACTCTGCGTGATTATCATAGCGATTACCCTGCTGTTGTTCTTTATGCAAAGATATCTGGCAAGCAAGTACGCCTATTCGATGACAGCCTTAAAGCCGATGGAGCAGGTTGAACCGAAAGGTATACGCAAGGTTTTTGCCTATCTATTCGTTTATGGCATTGCATTTTTGGCAATTTTACCGCAGCTCACAGTAATTTATACTTCTTTTTTGGAAACGAGCGGCGGCACGGTTTACACAGGCAACTTGGGCTTCAGTAATTATGAAAACACGCTTTTGGCAAAGGACAATAACTCTATTCTTAACACCTATATTTTCGGCTTGTGCGCTATTTCGCTTGTTGTGGTTATCGGCGTTTTTGTGGCGTATCTGACGGCTCGCAAAAAATCTTTTGTCACCGAGATACTCGATACACTGACGATGTTCCCTTATATTATCCCAGGTTCCGTTCTTGGTATCTCCTTTTTGTATGCCTTCAACAGCCGACCACTGTTATTAAGCGGCACAGCGATAATTATCATTCTGTCTCTCGCGATCAGGCGCATGCCCTATACTATTCGTTCGAGTACGGCGATTATTTCGCAAATAAGCCCTAGTATTGAGGAGGCCGCCATCAGTCTGGGGTCAACGGAATTCCAGACTTTCAGGAAGGTAACGGTGCCGATGATGCTGCCGGGCGTAATGGCTGGCGCTATTATGAGCTGGATCACTTTGATCAGCGAATTGAGTTCTTCCATTATTCTTTATACCAGTTCAACCAGCACTTTGACGGTAGCAATTTATGCAGAAGTCATCCGCAGCAACTTCGGCAATGCGGCAGCGTATTCCACTATTCTGACTCTTACTTCGATTGTTTCCTTGCTGCTGTTCTTTAAATTGACCAAGAATAAAGATATCAGTGTTTAATCTTCTGTATTTTTAATATCCGAACTTAGATAACTTAAGTTCGGATATTTTTTATATTTACTATCTGTGATATTCTTCTGAACTTTTATCTTCATGGCAGGAAGATGCCGAAAGAAAGAGAAGTAAGCTGGTAACCCCATTGCGGGGAATGCTATTTTTTGGAAAGGATGTTAGCTTTATGAAAGAGGAAAATACTAGAGAATTAAAAACAATATATCTGGCCGGCGGCTGCTTTTGGGGCACGGAAAAATATTTGGAGCAAATAGAAGGCGTCGTCAGTACAGAAGTAGGTTATGCGAATGGGCAAACGGAAAATCCCAGCTACGAAGATGTATGCTACAAAAATACCGGGCATGCCGAAACGGTAAAAGTTGAGTATGACGCAAATGTCCTGTCTCTTAAAGACTTATTGATGCTTTTTTACGAAGTGATTGACCCTACCAGTGTGAACCGCCAGGGTAACGATGTCGGTGCGCAGTATAGAACTGGCATTTACTATATTGATGAAACTGATCTGCCAATTATCAAGGAATCATTGAAAGAACTGAAAAGAGAATACCCTGTGCCTTTGGCTATCGAAGTCGAGCCCTTGAGCAATTATTATCCGGCGGAAGAATATCACCAAAAGTACTTGGACAAGAATCCTGGCGGCTATTGCCATATTGGCGAAGAGGAATTCGCGAAAGCAAAAGCCGTGCAGGCAGCAAAGAAACCATATCAAGTTAAAAGCAAGGAAGAGTTAGAAAACACGCTGACGCCTTTGCAGTATGAAGTTACACAGAATAGTGCTACCGAACCGCCCTTCCAAAATGAATACTGGCAGAACTTCAAAGAAGGTATCTATGTCGATATCACGACTGGAGAGCCTCTCTTTGTGTCGACCGACAAATTCGAATCTGGCTGCGGTTGGCCGAGTTTCTCGAAACCAATAAGTCCGGATTTAGTGAGAGAATTAAACGATAATTCGCATGGAATGCAGCGGATTGAAGTCAGAAGCAAAACGGGTGACGCCCACCTCGGACATGTTTTTCCGGATGGACCGCGTGAGCTTGGCGGTCTGCGCTACTGCATCAATAGCGCCTCGCTAAAGTTCATACCTAAAGAAGAAATGGCAGCCAAAGGCTACGGCTACTTACTCAAGCTGTTGGAAAAAGAATAGAATGATAATTTTGGGTGAACCAGAGGAACTGTCTTCTGGTTCATTTTTTTATGCCAAGTGCCTATAACATGGACGGCCGAGAAAAGTTTGAAAATTCCGGCAGGAATGAAGAAGTTAATAGCGAAACCTTCAGATAAATGTATTGATTAATTAGCTAACAACAGGCAAAAATTAGTTACTAATATAAATTTTAATCGCTATTCTATAAGCTTAATGGTTTGTCTGATTTAGCAATTTGGCGGCAGAAAAGAGGAGGTGGTATTGTGCAAAATGCAAAAAGTCTTAATCATTCGAAATATGCCATAGTAGGCGAAGCTGTTGCTTTTGCAACTAAAGCACATGCTGGTCAGAAGAGAAAGGGAACGGATATACCATATATTACGCACCCGTTGGAGGCAGCAATTATAGTTGCAACGATGACTGCTGATCCTAACATTATCGCTGCGGCTGTTTTGCATGATGTTATGGAAGACGCAAAGATAACAAAAGAAGAGTTGTTGAGGGAGTTTAATGATATAATCTGTGATTTGGTGGCGGGTGAAAGCGAAAATAAGAGAGAGAATCTTCCGGCAAGTGAAACGTGGGTTTTGCGAAAACAGGAAACCCTAGACCATTTAAAGCAAGCGGAATTGCCCGCTAAATTGGTAGCTCTGGGTGATAAACTATCTAATATTCGTGCTATGCGAAACGATTATGAACTATACGGAGACAAATTATGGAATCGGTTTAACCAGAAAGATTCCAATAAGCAAGGATGGTATTATCGTACTTTAGCTAATATATTGGATGATTTAAGTGGTTACGACGCATGGCAGGAGTACAATAATCATGTTTTGAAATTGTTTGGAGAAGGCTAGATGGAAATAAGTGTTACTGAAGACATTTTAGGAGGATATCATGGAAAAGCTGATTTCCAAAATCACTAAACCAAAGACTCTTAAATCATATCCATTTTATGATTTGGATGAAATGTTTGTCGTATTACCGGATGAAAAAATTCTGCACGAAGCCGAGAAAGATTTACCAGCATCAGCATCAGGGAGTTATCTAGGTTTTTGTTTTATCGACGGCGTCCCTATGATAGCAATTAATGCTTTCTTTAATAAAGATACGAATGAATATGAATTGATTGACGACAAAGCATTTTTTATTGCTGTCGAACAATTGGAAAATCTCAAGGTTTCACTTGTTAAACCAAATAAGAAGCTTATGCAGCATCCCATTATACAAAATATCCGCAGATTTTATGGCAGTATTGTAGGCGTTCGCGCTACCAGACTGCATCGTTGGTGCGATGAGAACAGAATCTATGGTCAGCCGGATATAGTAGCCTGTTTTGTCTTAGATGAAAAGAAACAAGCTGTAGAAGATCTGTTGCCAATAGAGAATATAAAATATACGGGTAATAATACATGGCAGGGAATACTCGTTTGTGACTCGGATAAACTGCAACTTAAGAGGGGTGATAAGGTCGGACTTACTGCCATGTGCCATAAAGATGACAATCAAAACCTTACGGGGTCGTTTGTCGTTGACATGGGGATTAATAACGAACCACCAAAAATTTTTATCATGCCTTATGAGCAGGAAGAAAACATTACACGTAAATTTTATACCTTATCCTGCACAAGTTGTGGTTATGAAAAAACCTTTTATCTTGGACGTGGCGCAAATACTGAAAGAGAATTCGGAGTTATTGCGTCTAACCTAAATGAATACGGTGCGGAGCCTTTTGTGCAGGATAGTTTAGTGGACGCAGGCAAGGTAGAAATCGATTTCAGAAGGGAATTGTATTATTGCAGACATTGTGGGCAAATTGAAACGAAGTTCAAAACTCGTTATATTCTTGAGGATCATACAGTATCCATACAATATTTTTGTTCTGAGTGCGGAGAAAGTCTTTCACAGGTCAAACCTGCTGAAATAAAAAAACTGGCATGCCCGAATTGTAAGGAAACCTTAAAAATCAAGGAAAGCGGCAAATGGGACATTGTGCCGCCGGAGGATGGGAATTATTGGTAATTAACAGCGGACAACGGGGCTGGGGCTCCCATTGGTCGAATCTTCACACTAGAGTAAGGAGAAAAGAAATGAAAATTATCCTTAGCAGGAAGGGTTTTGATAGCGCTAGCGGAGGCTATCCAAGTCCTATAATGCCCGATGGAAGAATGATATCATTGCCAATTCCAGAAAAAGATTCCGGCATTAAATATTCAAAATTACAGCTTACACCTTATAAAAACTATTGCTCAATTATGCAGGAATTGATGGGTAGTGAAATAAGGTTGGAAAATTCGAAACTGGATCTAAAAAAAGATTCATGCTGTCATCTGGACCCTGATATTTATAAACATATTCTTAATGAACGGAAGGAAGGATGGCGAGGAGTATTTGGTCAAGTTAGCGGTGCTCAAACTCATCTTGAAAAGCAGGGCGTGAAAGAGGGGGATTTATTTCTCTTTTTCGGTTGGTTCAGAAATACTGAAACCATTGATAATAAATATTCTTACGACAAAGTGGATAAAGAAGGAAGACATGTTTTGTTTGGTTATCTGCAAATAGGCGAAATAGTTCATAAGCCCGAAATGCAGACAGACCAGTACAAGTGGCTGGGCAATCACCCACATCTCAACAAGAATGTCTATATTAATTCGCATAAAAATACGCTTTATTTGGCAGCAGAACATCTTTCTCTTATACCTGGCTTGCCGGGGTATGGCATTTTTAATTTTTCACCTAATCTGGTTTTGACAAAAGAAGGCGAAACAAAGTCGAAATGGTCATTGCCTGATTTCTTTAAAGAAACAAAAATAAGCTTTCATAAACAGGATTCTTGGAAGGATGGATATTTCCAGTCTGCCGGAAGAGGCCAGGAGTTTGTTATGGAAGCAACCCCGCAAATTGAAGAATGGGCACGAGATATTATAAGAAAAAATGTAGTAACTAAAGAATCCGTGTGGCCAAGTAAAAGTTGAAAACAATACATCTTCCTATTTGAATTTTGTGTTGATAGCATTTAAATTATTGATTTGTGATAACTTTTAAGTTATAATTGTAAGAGCTTTCCAAAAGAGGTAAAAAAGATGAAAAATAAAGCGATAGGAAGCAACTGGGCAGATGTAAGAAAAGCCATGTTTACTTCAAAAGAAATAGCTGCAAGTGATAAGAGAGTGGCTATTCTTGCTAGCGCAATTACTGCAACAAGAAAAAGTCAAAAAATAAGTCAAAGAAAATTGGAACTGCTGAGTGGTGTAAAGCAACCGGTTATATCCAGGCTTGAAAATGGTGATACAAATCCAACAATTGCAACTCTTCTAAAAATACTGGAGCCGTTGGGAAAAACACTTAGCATTGTAGACTTAAAATAGTATCTAAAATTTGAGCGGAGACCTAATAAGGTTTCTTGCTCATTTTTTATGTCCAAATAACCGATAATGTGTACACCTGATAAAAAATGTGAAAATTGTGCAGGAACAAAGAAAATAACGGCGAAGAAACTAAAGGTATTGTTTGTCAGGCCATTAATTTCAAACCATAAGGGAGTAATAGAGTTGAGACTTATAACGTGGAATTGCAAAATGGCGTTTCATACCAAAGCAAACGATATACTGGCTTTTTCTCCCGACATTCTTATTGTTCCTGAATGTGCAAGCCCTGAGATAGTATTAAAAAAATCCAAAGAAAATTTGCCTGAATATTTATGGTTTGGAGATAATAAAAATAAAGGGATAGGCGTTTTTGGATTTAACGGTTATCAGTTAACTCTTTCTGACATATATGACGAAAAGTATAAATGGATAGTACCAATACAAGTATCAGGCAAAGAGAACTTTCTTCTTTTGGCTGTTTGGGCTTGTAAGTATTCAGAAGATAAAAATGCCTGCTATATTGAGCAAGTTTATAAAGCGTTAGAAGTGTATAATGATCTTTTGGAAAAAGGGAATGTGATTATTGCCGGTGATTTTAACAGTAATAAAATTTGGGATAAAGATCATAAAGTAGGCAACCATTCCGAAGTAGTAAACTTGTTGTCAGAAAATGGAATAAAAAGCACCTATCATGAATTTTTTGGTGAAGAACAGGGCAAAGAAACACATCCAACACATTACTTTTGGCATCGGCAATCTAAACCATTTCATATAGATTACTGTTTTGTTTCGGCAGACTGGATAGAAAGACTGGGAAATGTAGCAGTTGGCACATATGAAGATTGGGCACAAAAAAGTGACCATTGCCCTGTAATGATTGATTTTAAATAGTTTTCAAATATAATTTAGTAAGAACAAAATTATGTAAGTTGTAGAAGTGCATTGTAAATAATGAAATGAGGTATTGACCAGTGATAACAGGGGAACTGAGAAACAAAATCGATTCGCTTTGGCTTATGTTTTATACAGGCGGCATCACGAATCCGCTTGACGTTATTGAACAGGTAACGTATCTGATGTTTATTCGTGATTTGGACGATATAGATAGTATTCGCAGCAAGGAAAGTGTCATGCTCGGCGTTCCTTACAAGAGTATTTTCAACGAAGACGGACAGCAGATGAAATGGTCTGTCTTCCGTGACTTACCGGCGGCGACTATGTATGAAATCGTCCAGAGCAGAGTATTTCCTTTTATCAAAAACTTGCATGGCGATAAAGACAGCGCCTACTCGAAATATATGGCAGATGCTATTTTCAAGATCCCCACAGCGCAGCTTTTGGAAAAGATTGTTACCGCGATGGATGAAATTGAATGGAAGAACAAGGACATCCGCGGTGATGTCTACGAATATCTTCTGTCGAAAATTGCCACAGCCGGTACTAATGGCCAGTTCAGGACACCAAGGCATATAATTCGCATGATGGTGGAATTATTGGCACCCAAACCGACTGATACAATTTGTGACCCTGCTTGCGGAACAAGCGGTTTTCTTGTTTCTGCGGCTGAATACCTGAAAGAAACACATAAAGATGAAATATTTTTGGACGCGAAGAACAAAGATCATTTTAACAACGATATGTTTCATGGCTACGATATGGATAGGACGATGCTGCGCATTAGTGCTATGAATATGATGACGCACGGTATCGAGAACCCTAATATTGAATTTAGGGATAGTCTGTCTGACCAAAATACCGATACCAATAAGTTTTCCATTATTTTGGCAAATCCGCCCTTCAAGGGCAGTCTTGACTATGATATTGTTTCTGCCGATATCCTAAAAATAGTAAAAACCAAGAAAACTGAATTACTGTTTCTTGCCCTGTTTCTGCGCATGTTGAAAACGGGTGGCCGCTGCGCGTGCATTGTCCCGGACGGAGTTCTCTTCGGCTCGTCCAATGCGCACAAAGCTATTCGTAAAGAAATAATCGAAAAGAATCGCCTTGAAGCTATTATTTCTATGCCTTCGGGTGTGTTCAAACCTTATGCCGGTGTTTCCACGGCGGTGATGATATTTACAAAAACAAATCATGGCGGGACTGATAATGTCTGGTTCTATGATATGCAGGCCGAAGGCTTCAGTCTTGATGATAAACGCACACCGATTGCTGCTAATGATATCCCTGATATTATTGCCAGGTTTAATAATCTTGCAGAAGAAAAAAACAGGCAGCGTACGGATAAATCCTTCCAGGTGCCAAAAGATGAAATCGTTGGCAACGATTATGACCTCTCCATCAACAAATATAAAAAAGTTGAATATGTTGCCGAAGAATATCCGACACCGCTCGAAATCATGACGGATTTGAACGAGTTGGAAATGCAAATTACCTCCGGATTGGCCGAACTTGAGGAAATGCTATGAGCAAGTGGAAAACGGTGAAGTTGGGAGAGGTAGGAGTAATAATTACTGGTAATACGCCTAAAACAAGCGACAAAGAGAATTATCTTACAAATGATATTTCTTTTTATAGACCAAGTGATATTGTTGAAAGGAATGTATCGTATCTTAATAGTTCAGAAGCTTATGTATCAGAAGTTGCTCGAAGTAAGGTGAGGATGCTTCCAAAAGGTAGTATCTTGGTCACATGCATAGGCATAATTGGCAAGATTGGCATACTTGAACACGAAGCGACATTTAACCAACAAATAAACGCTATAATCCCTAATCAGGATATTTGTTTAAACAGATATATTGCCTACAGCATTTTCTTTAATAGAGATAGATTGCGTGATATTGCTAATGCACCGGTGGTCCCAATAGTAAATAAAACACAATTTTCTAATATGATTATTCCGCTTCCGCCGCTTGAAGAACAAAAGCGCATTGCAGATATTTTGGATAAAGCAAGCAACTTAATTGAATTGCGCAAGCAGCAACTCGAAAAAATGGATTTACTGATTAAAAGCAAATTTATCGATATGTTTGGTGACCCCGTTACAAATTCCAAAGGATGGGAAGTAAAAAGTTTAAAAGACATTGCGTTAGGTAAATTATCTTATGGCTCTGGTGCATCAGCTACAGAGTATGATCTTAATGTGAGGTACATAAGAATTACAGACATTAACGAAAAAGGATGCTTGAATGTTCACAAAGTATCGCCAAATGAAATAAGTGATGAGTATATATTAAGTGAAGGGGATATTTTGTTTGCGCGTAGTGGTGCAACTGTAGGAAAAACTTTTAGATACTCAGAAAAATATGGAAAATGTATATACGCTGGATATTTAATTAGGTTAGTTCCCAATCAAAAAATAGTCTTACCTGATTACATATATTATTTAACTAAAACAGATTACTATTTGTCGTTTGTACAGCAGAGTATGAAAACTGTCGCTCAACCAAACATTAATGCTCAACAATATGGAGCGTTACAAATTCCTATTCCTCCTATTTTTTTGCAAAATCAATTTGCTGCCTTTGTGGAACAAGTTGAAAAGCAGAAAGCAGTTATGCAGCAAAGTCTTGAAAAAATGGAAACGAATTATAAAGCCTTAATGCAAGAATATTTTGGATAATTTTGTGAGGTGAAACCATGACCAATTTTGATTTTCTTCTTGCGGATGAGCAGTTTGCGCCGTTTGCCGATACGGCGATAGCTGCGGAGAAGATTTTTCATATCGATGTTGCATCTGCGGTAGTTGGCTGCCGGAGAGCGATGGAGTTCGCCGTGAAATGGATGTATTCCGTTGACGGTTCTTTGGTTATGCCTTATCAGGATAAATTGGTCAGCCTCATGAATACGGATGAGTTCAAGGATATTATCGGCATCGAACTCTACAAACGCCTTAACTATATCCGCCTTGTCGGCAACAATGCCAACCATAATGCGAAGAATATCACTAAAGACCAGGCGGCCTTGGCTCTGCAAAACCTCCATGCCTTCATGGATTTCATAGCCTATTGCTACGGCAAGGATTATCAGGGAACTAAATTTGATATCAACATTGCCGAGGAACAGACGGCGTCTACTATTATTGTTGACCACTTGGACTTTGAGAAGCTGTGTGAAGAAAACAAAGCCCTGAAGGCGGAACTGACAGCACGCAGGGAAAACCGCGAGAATACTTATGTCGAAAACCCGGTTAATCTGACTGAGGCGGCTACGCGTCGCGCCTATATCGATGTGATGCTGACGGATGCCGGCTGGGAACGCAATAAGAATTGGTTTGACGAGTTCTCGATTGATGTGATGCCAAACAAATCGAATCTTGGTTTTGCCGACTATGTGCTGATGGGTGATGATGGCAGGCCGCTGGCGGTAATCGAAGCGAAGAAAACCAGTGTCGATGTCGCCGTGGGCAGACAGCAGGCGAAGCTGTATGCGGATAACCTGGAGAAACGTTTCGGGCGTCGTCCGATTATATTCTTAACTAACGGTTATGACACGCGTATCTGGATTGACCAGGAACAGGGATACCCCGAGCGGGTGGTCTCAGGCATTTATGCGAAACGCGATTTGGAAAAAGAATTCAACAAAATGACGATGCGCGCCCATTTACATAATGTGCGTATCAGTGATGATATTTCCGGCCGCTATTACCAAAAGGAAGCAATCAAAGCAGTGTGCGAAGCCTTTGACAGACGCAATCGTCGTAAGGCTCTTTTGGTCATGGCGACGGGGAGCGGTAAGACGAGAACGGTTATTTCGCTTGTCGATGTTTTGATTAAAAACGGCTGGGTCAAAAACTTTCTTTTTTTGGCTGATCGGAACAGCTTGGTTACGCAGGCGAAGCGTGCCTTTCATAATCTATTGCCGAATTTGTCGATTACCAATCTGGTCGAAGATAAGGACAATGGCAATGCCAGAGGGGTATTTTCTACTTACCAGACGATGATGGGCTGCATTGATGAAAGCAAGGATGAAGAAGGCGGGAAACTATTTACCTGCGGACATTTTGACCTTATAGTGCTCGATGAGGCGCACCGCAGTATCTACAACAAATATAAGGACATCTTTACTTATTTCGATGCTTTGCTGGTTGGACTGACAGCGACACCACGGGATGATATAGATAAGAATACTTATGCTGTTTTCGAATTGGAAGCAGGTGTACCGACTTATGGCTACGAGCTTGAGCAGGCGGTCGAAGACAAGTACCTGGTTGATTATCGTTCTATTGAAACGAAGCTGAAATTCCTGAATGAAGGTATTGTTTACGATGAATTGAGCGACGAGGAGAAACAGCAGTACGAGGAATTGTTTACCAACGAAAACGGCGAAATCCCACCGAAATTGGACAGTTCTGCCTTGAACGAGTGGATTTTTAACAAGGACACGATTAAGCAGGTTTTAAATATCTTGCTGACGAAAGGCTTGAAAGTAAATTACGGCAGCAGTGTCGGCAAGACGATTATCTTCGCGAAAAACCACCTGCATGCCGAGAAGATTCTCGCTGTCTGGAATCAAGAATACCCTGAATATCCGGCGCATTACTGCAGGGTAATTGATAACTATACCAATTATGCGCAAAGCCTGATTGATGAATTTTCCTCTCGTGAAAAGCTGCCGCAAATCGCCGTTTCTGTCGATATGCTGGATACCGGCATTGACGTACCGGAAATTTTGAACCTCGTGTTTTTCAAGAAGGTTATGAGCAAGGCTAAGTTCTGGCAGATGATCGGACGCGGTACCCGTCTGTGTGAAGGTTTGCTCGACGGCGAGGACAAGCAAGAATTCTATATTTTTGACTTCTGCTCCAATTTTGAATTTTTCCGTATGAACGGCAAGGGTAAGGATGCGCCGGCAGTTGCTAGTCTGCAGCAAAAGCTCTTTGATCTGAAGGCAGAAATCGTATATAAATTGCAGGACCTGGCTTATCAGACAGAAGAGCTGATAGCCTTCAGGCAGGCCCTGGTCAAGGAACTGGTCGACAGGGTCTGTGCGCTGAATCGGGACAATTTTGCCGTGAAGCAGCATCTGCGCTATGTTGATTTATTTGGCAATAAAAAGACTTATGAGGCGCTGACCTACGAAAATGTACTGCAGATTGCGTCAGAGATTTCGCCGCTGATTTTGCCGGAAGAAGATGAATATACGGCGGTGCGCTTCGATGCGCTGATGTATCAGATAGAACTTGCTTATTTGCTTAACAAGAATGCAAAGAAGGCGAGGGGTGATTTGAAGCGCAAAGCATCTGCGCTTACGCACTATGGCACAATTCCGGCAGTAAATGCGGAAAAAGAATTCCTTGATACGCTTCTGCATACGGATTATGTGGAAAAGGGCGGCATTAACGAGTTCGAAAATATCAGAACCAAACTGCGTGATTTGATGAAGTACATCGAATTCGAGCCGCAGGCAAAGTATGAAACTAATTTTGCCGATACTATAACAGGCGTAGAAGAAAATCCTTCCGACATAGGTCAGGATTATCTGGTTAACTATAAGAAGAAAGTTAATTACTATATTCGCGAGCACGAAAGCAATCCGGTGATTGCAAAATTGAAGACCAACAAGCCCCTGACAAAAGACGATGTGGCAGAACTGGAAAAAATTCTGTGGAGTGATTTGGGAAGTAAAGAAGATTACCAAGAAGAATTCGGTGATACACCGCTCGGTGAACTGGTGCGCTCCATTGTGGGGCTGGATATGACGGCGGCCAAGGAAGCCTTTGCGCAATTCATTGATGAAGCAAACCTTGATCCACGGCAGATTTATTTCGTTAATCAGATTATTAACTATATCGTGAAAAACGGCATGATGAAGGACCTGAGGGTTTTGCAGGGCAGTCCTTTTACTGACAAAGGCAGCGTCGTTGAAGTGTTTGACGACATGAACTTGTGGCTTGGTATTCGCAAGGCGATTGATACGATTAATAAGAACGCAGCGGCATAAAATAAAGATTCAAATGAATAGTTAAGGAGGATGATCTTTTGAAAAAATTATTTTTAACCTCATACTTTGCCGGTACGGCACATTTATTTGAGCAGTATTTTGTAAGTGCGGAATTTGATAAAAAGGTGGTCTTTATTCCGACTGCCGCTAACGTCGATGAGTATAAGAAGCATCTTGCAAAGGCGCAAAATAAATTAGCAGAGCTTGGCTTTGCCGTGGAAATTCTTGATGTTGCAGCTGCCTCAGAAATAGAGGCAAGAGAAAAGATAGAGCAAACAAAATATCTTTATATTGCCGGTGGCAACACTTTTTATTTATTACAGGAATTGAAAAAGAAAAATCTCTTAGGTTTAATTGCAAAGCGTGTCAGCGAAGGAATGATTTATATTGGCGAATCGGCAGGCGGGATGATTACTGCGCCTAATGTTGAATATGTGCAGCCAATGGATCCTAAAGAATTAGCTCCGGAGCTGACGTCTTATGAAGCATTGAAGTTGGTTGATTTTTATCTTTTGCCGCATGAAGGAGAATTTCCTTTTGCGGAGGCTGTAGAAGAAATCATTAATACCTATGGAGATAAATGCAATTTTCTTGCAATCAATAACAAGCAGGCGATCATTGTTAACGGTAATGAAGTGAAAAAAGTTTAGATGGATGTAATCATGTTAATAAAAAGCTGAAAGTGGTACAAAGGGGACCGTCCCCTTTGTACCACTTAAATGCGGAAAAACAGGAACGAACCAGAGAAATTGTGCTCTCTGGTTCTTTTTTTGCGTCAAAACCTTGGATTATTGCAGGAACAATGTTATCTTTGGCGAACCATTCTCACATAATGTGTGTTGTAACGAACTTTGCATAGGAGATGGGAAAATGGCTTTCCTAGAGTTACCGTTAAATAAAGCTTTTATGTTGTTTGAACCGGGACCGGTTATCTTGGTTGCAACGAATGATGGTAAGAAAAACAACCTCATGACAATATCCTGGCATATGGTGACCGATTTTACGCCAACGTTGGCTTTGACTACCGGCGCCTGGAATCATTCTTTTAAAGCCCTGATGAAAAAGAAAGAGTGCGTTTTGAATGTGCCAACCGTCGATATCATTGAAAAGGTTATCAGCATTGGCGACTGTTCGGGAAAGGGAACCGATAAATTCGAGAAATTTGAGCTGACTCCGCTGCCTGCTAGCGAGGTCGCTGCTCCGCTGGTTGCTGAATGTCTTGCCTGCCTGGAATGCCGCGTGACTGGTTACATCGAAGATCCGGGCATTGTTTTGCTGCAGGGTGTGAAAGCCTGGGTGGATAACGAACGTCAAGAACGGCGGACTTTTCACGCCAACGGCGACGGCACTTTTGTGGTTGATGGTGAAACGATTGACCTGAGTCACTTGATGGAAGATAAATTGCCTTTTTAATATCAAATGAAGTCGAATTATGGGTTGGAGGATTAAGATATGGTGTTGCCTGATATATTGGCAAATAATTTAAAAGTTGTTTTTTGTGGGACGGCGCCGGGCAATGTTTCCGCAAAGGCAGGTGCTTATTATGCCAACAATAGCAATAAATTCTGGGAAATGCTTAAAAAAATGGGCCTGACTAAGGAAAAGATGGAAGCGAAGAATTTTCGAAAAGTCCTTGCTGAAGGCATTGGTTTGACCGATATGGCGAAGGAGCAGTTCGGCATGGACAAGGTGCTGAAGAAAAAGGATTTCGACAAGGAAGCTTTTGAGGGAAAAATTATGAGATATCAGCCGCAGGTTTTGTGTTTTACGAGTAAGAAGGCGGCGCAGAGTTACTATGGGTTGAGTTCCAGTGCTGATATTCATTATGGGAGACAGGCAGAAACCATCGGCAAGACAGTTGTTTTCGTTCTGCCATCACCTTCACCTGCTGCCATTCGCTGGTGGGATGAAAGTTATTGGCTGGAGGCGGGGCAATATATTAAGCAGCAAACTTTATAAAAAAGGAGTGTAATTTAATGAAGGAAGAGATAAGGAACGCAATAGTAGGATTTGGAGCTGACTTATGCGGTTTTGCTGCTGTTGAGAGGTTCACTGAAGCACCGAAGGGTTTTCAGCCGCAGGATATATTTCCCGGCTGTCAGACAGTAATTGTTATTGCCATGGCACTTCCTAAGGGACTGCTTGAGGTAGATTCTCGCATCATCTATGCCCATTATAATGATATAAGCTGTCCAATTGTCGATAAAATTTCATTTAAGGCTGCGCTATTCCTGGAAAAAAATTATGGCCAAATTGCGGTTCCGTTGCCTTGCGATGCACCATATGATTATTGGAACAGCGAAAAAATGGAAGGAAGAGGCCTGATTTCCATGAAACATGCGGCAGTGCAGGCAGGGCTGGGAACTTTGGGTAAAAATTCACTGCTTCTAAATAAAAAATATGGGAATCTATTGACTGTTGGTGTAGTTCTAACAGATATGAAACTTGAATCGGATCCGCTTGCTGAAAGTATTTGTATTAAAGGCTGTGATTTGTGCATCAGAAATTGTCCTGTACAGGCTTTGGATGGAGTGGGCGCTAACCAAAAATTCTGCAGAACAAGGGCTTACGGGAAGACGGAGCGTGGATTTGGCACGGTTGAATGCAATAAGTGCAGAACAATTTGCCCAAGGAGATTTGGAATTTAAACTAGGCATGGGCGGGATGACATTTTGAAAAATATATTTATTAATTTGCTAATAGCTATAACCTTGTTTTTATCATTACCGGTTGAAGCATGCACACTGTGGGCAGCCAATGGCAGTGTGGTTGATAGCGGCGGCACTTTGATTGTAAAAAACCGCGACTGGGAACCCAATCAGCACCAAGTCATAAAATTTGTGCCAGTCAACGATGGGTACAGCTATTTCGGACTTTATGCCGAAGGGGCGACGGCTGGTATGAAAGCAGGCATTAATGAAAAAGGACTGGTTGTCTTAAGCGCAACTGCAGGCAGTGTTCCTTCCAAAGAAAGAAAAGCAATGCCGAATAAGGCTGCTATACGGACGCTTTTAAAGGAGTGTGGCAGCGTGGATGAAGCGTTGATGCGGACCGATTTATTTGTGGGGCCCAAAATACTGATGTTCGCCGACAGCAAAAAAGTGGCGACTGTCGAAATAGGCCCTGATGAACGTTTTAGTGTGGAAGTCAAGGAAAATGGCTGCATTTATCATACCAATCATTATGTTTTGGAAGATATGCTTGATTTAAATAAGAAAATAGGTGTCAGCAGCCAAAAAAGATATGACCGCATCGGCCAGTTATTAATCGAAGGCAAGTCGCCTTATACTTTTGATGAATTTTTAGCTTTCAGCAGTGACCAAAACGATGGTCCCGACAACAGTATTTTCAGAATTGGCAGTACTCCTGCTAAGACAAGGACAATGGCTATCTGGGCAGTTAAAATTCCATTTAGCGGTTCTCCGGAAGTTTATGTGAGGATATTGAATCCGAATGAAGACGAAAAGACTGTTAAAATTGTTGCTGATGATTTTTTCAGTATGCAAGCTTTGCTGAATAAAATGTAAGTATGAATATTTTTTTTAGTATGCTAAAATGTGAAGGTGAGAAATTAAATATAAGTTATAAGGTTTAATATGTCTGAGAAGAACTGAAAATTTGATTGCAACAGCCTTGATTGATTTATTTAACGTAGCATAATTTGAAGAATGGATGGATTAAATTGACTGCAAAAATCTTATTAATTAGCGATTCAAAGGCAGAAAACAAACATATTCATAAAATATTGTGCGATTATAATGTAGTTGTTGCTACTTGTTTAGTAGATGCCAGTGACAAAATTGCCACTAATGAAGATATCGATCTTATTCTGCTCGATTTAAATCTGCCAGATATGGGCGCCTTCGAGATATTAAAAACATTAAAACAACTCCAGCGCGAGAAAACGTTGCGGACGATAGTTTTAACAGAGGATGCATGGCTTGATAAGGTAGCGCAGGCCCTTCAAGCCGGCGCAAACGACTATGTCAGGAAACCATTCAGTAAGGGCGCATTGATAGTAAGAATTGAACTCCAACTGGAAGTCCTGCGCCAACAAAAACAATCAAATTATGAAGCAGAAGAACGAGAATTTTTGTTTAAAACAATATTCGAACAAGCTCCTATCGGCATAGTGGTATCACGCAGTGCCAAGCCTTCAACCAATGCTTATGACTTCATATATGATGTTAATCATATGTACGAAAAGATAACAGGCTATACACAAGAAGAATTTAAAAAATTAAGATGGCCGCAAATAACACATCCGGAAGACTTGGCGGCGGAGTATGAAAAATTTCGACAGCTGCAGGAAGGCGAAATCGATAATTGCGAGATGGAAAAAAGGTATATCAGACCTGACGGCAGTGTCATCTGGGCTAATCTTACCGTGGTAGCAATGAAACTAAATGGTGACGCAAGAAGTAACGAACACCTTTACCTTGTCCAGGACATTACTAACAGAAAGATTGCAGAGGCAGCATTAGCCGAAAGCGAGCGCAGCAAGTCCGTTCTTCTTTCACATTTGCCGGGAATGGCTTATCGCTGCAAGTATAACCAGGAATGGACAATGGAATTTGTTTCTGAAGGCTGCTATGCGCTTACAGGTTACAGACCTGAAAACTTGCTTAATAACAAGGATTTATCATTTAATGACTTGATTGCGCCGGAATATCGGGAAAGTCTTTGGCAGCAATGGAATAAAACAATCCCTGCTAACCTTTTGTTCAGGGCGGAATATGAAATTATTGCGGCGAATGGTGAGCGTAAATGGGTTTTGGAAATCGGACAGGGCGTTTATAATGGCAATGGCAATGTGGAAGCTCTTGAAGGTATTATCATTGATACCACCAAAGAAAAGGAGTCTCTTCTTCAACTCAAGTTTGTGAATGAACATGATCATCTTACAGGTTTGTACAACCGCAGATTTTTGCAGAAACTTTTGGAATGCGACAGAACTGATAAGAGGGAAGTAAAACGAGCTTTAATATTGCTCAATTTAAATAAAATTGATTCGATTAATTTAACGTTCGGCTATGCTTTCAGTGAGAGCCTTGTCAAAGAATTGGCACAAAAACTTTCACAATTTGCATCTCAGGATATAAAGCTGTTTCGCCTGTCTTTCAAGAGTTTCGGCTTTTATGTCACAAACTATGGCGGCATTAAAAAGTTAAGAAAACTTTGTGATTCCTTGGTGCAAGTTATGAGTGAGATGCAGATTATGAATATAGTTGGCTGTGGCATTGGAGTCTCATTGATTGAACAAGACGACGAAGATGCTGTGCTGATTTTGCGAAATGCTTCCATAGCGGCAGAGAAGGCAATGGATAGTGATCAAATTTTTGACTGCTGTTTTGTCGATGCCGGATTACTTGCCGAAATTAAGCGAGAAACAGAGATCAAGGATCTGCTTATCCTTATTGCTAATAATGAAAATAATAAAAATCTTTATTTACAATATCAGCCTGTGTTTGATACTAAAACCAATAAGATATGCGGCTTTGAAGCTTTGGCGAGACTGAAAAGTGAACAACTTGGTAATGTTGCACCCAGCGAGTTTATACCATTGGCTGAAAATATGCAGTTGATTGTGCCTATTGGCCTGCAAATAATGCGCAAGGCTTGTGCTTTTTTGAAGCAAATGGAAGAAGATGGTTATCATGATGTCAAAGTAGCTGTTAATATTTCAGCAATACAATTATTCAGAAATGAATTCTTGGAAGATTGGCTAAAAGTCGTTAATGGTGCAAAAGTAAATGTGCGGAATTTGCTTTTGGAGGTTACAGAATCTGTCTTTTTAAATAATTATGAGGATGTCAATAAAAAACTTGGTCATCTAAAGAAACAAGGTATAGAAATAGCGATAGATGATTTTGGCGTTGGCTATTCTTCCTTTGCGCGTGTAGAGGAGCTCAATGTGGACTACTTGAAACTGGACAAATGTTTTATAGATAAATTGCTTTCGCTTGACCATGAAAAAACCATTATAAGCGATATTATTTCTATGTCGCATAAGCTCGGATATTTAGTAGTGGCAGAAGGCGTTGAGTATGAGGAGCAAAGGAAATACCTGGTGGATTGTGATTGTGATTTTCTGCAAGGTTATTTTCTGAGCAAACCGCTTGATTTGGAAGACGCGATCAAACTTTTAAGGGAATTCAATCACGGGAAAGAATAGGTTCTGTTGTTGTGATGCTAGCATAGTTTTACAGAGTTTTTTGGGCGAACAATATTGTTAGGAGGTGTAAAGAATGAATTCATTCGCACGTTCTATTATGCAAATAACTCAGGGCGCAATAAAAGCTTTTACAAACTTTCCTGCAGCGATTGCCTGTGCTGCCGCTTTTACCGCTGTGACAATGACGAGGATTTATCTTGATTGGCCACAGCAAAAGGACTACCTGTTTTTATTTAATTGCCTGCATTGGTCACTGGGCTTTGGTGCTATTTTCAGCACGACAGTAATTACTGCGGCCCAAAGTCGTTACAATGATAGACAAGCTTTCATCCTGGCGAATATTTTGGGGACAATAGCGGTTGTAGTAGTTTTCGGATTGCTGTTCATCTGGGGCGGCAGGGCGCCCGAAGTTGGCCAAATCAGTTCGAATGTCCTATCTGATTTGGCAGAAACACGCATACTCGTGGCAATGTTTGTCAGTTTTTTGGCTTTTCTTGTCTTTGCCGGCAGGCCAAACGAAGAACCTGATTTGGCTAAATCCCTTTTCATGACGCATAAAGCTTTTTTCATATCAACAATTTACGGTTTTGTGCTTTTGGGTGGCACATCAAGCGTTGCCGCTGCTATTCAGGCTTTGCTCTATCAGGGTATGAGCTACAAGGTTTACTCTTACCTTGCTGCGCTCACAGGCTTCTTGACCTTTACCATCTATCTTGGCTATTTCCCGGACTTTCGCAATGCGGAAAGTGATGAAAGGCGGGCAGTTGCTGAGAGGCAGCCACGTTTCATGGAAATTCTTTTTGGCTATATCATGGTTCCTATTATGTTGGCGCTCACGCTCGTCTTGCTCTTGTGGTCTGTTCGCATCATAGTTGAGGGTGTCTGGCCTTCTTTCATGAGACTATCCTGGATTGCAGCTTCTTATGCCATTGGCGGTATTTGGCTGCATGCTATGGTCACTCATCATGAAGGGAAAATGTCGGTTTTCTACAGAAAATACTATCCCTTCGCCGCGCTCGTTATACTTGGCTTCGAGGCTTGGGCGCTGGTCGTCCAGTTAGGTAAATACGGACTCAAAACGACGGAGTATTATTTTTGTCTGACGTGGATTTTTGCAGTGGTGTCGGTTATTTTGCTAGCCTTATTCAAGGCTGCTGCTCATCGGAAAATCATTGTTTTAATAGCTATATTAGCGATTTGTTCCGTTTTGCCCGCTATCGGTTATAACGTATTGCCGGTCAAAGCGCAGACAACTCGTCTGGAAAAATTGCTTGTGAGCCAAAATATGCTGATTGATGGTAAATTGGTGCCTGCCGGTAAGGAACCGCCTGAAAGAATACGGGAAGGAATAACAGATGCGGTAAACTTTCTGGCTTATGCTCCTGATGCCAAACTGCCGCTTTGGTTTGAAAAAAATTTTGTCAACGGGGAGATTTTTAAAATCAAATTCGGCTTTAAACAAGTCTGGCCGAAGGATGACAGTTTTTATGGAGCAATGAACAGAGTATATTTAAATACCAGTTTATATTTATCAGCAAAGCCAATTGAAATAAAAGGTTATGACTGGGTGTTGAAACCGCAAAAATTTCAGGAGCAAGGCTTGCCGTGGGGAGAAATCAAGGGTAGTAAAGGTACCTACAAAATTACTTGGACAACCAATAAGCAAGACGGAACGCCTTCATTAAAAGTAACGCTGGATGGGCGTTTGTTATTGGAACAAAGTTTCAAAGACTATATTGCTAAAATTGAAGCGGCTTATCCAACAATTGAGAGCAAAAGCCATGTCGCCGGACTTGGCGATATGAGTGTTAAGTTTGAAACTCCGGAAATCAACATTATGGTTGTTTTCGGCGAAGTTCATATTAATCTCAATAATCGTGAAAATAAAACTCACTATAACTTGAATCTCGACGCTATTTATTTACAGGAAAAATAGCAGAAGAAAAATAGCGGCCATCGGGGACTATCCCTGGTGGCCGCTTTAGTCTGTTTCGGTATTTTATTTTTCTAAAAGTTTTTTTGCCAGTTCAGGATTGCCGGCAGACTCGTCGATGATTTCGGTTACCTTGTCATAGCCAAGCTCTGGTGTATAGGCTGTGGCAAAAGCGTATGACAGTTCCAAGAGTTCGCGGCAGCGTTCTGTGTTAGGCTGTAAACTGCTGATGCATTTTACGCGGAACAATTCTGTGGCCGTAGTTAAAAGTTCGAGACTTTCCAGCAAAGAATCGGCAATCAGTGGCATAAAAGCGTTAAGTTCAAATTCTCCATGAGCAGCAGCCATAGTTATTGCTGTGTCATTAGCTATTACTTTCATAGCAACCTGCATAACCATCTCCGGTATGACTGGATTAATTTTCCCAGGCATGATAGTGCTGCCAAGCTGCAAGGCTTCCAAGGAAATTTCTCCAAAACCGCCTTTGGGGCCTGAATTCATCAGGCGCAGGTCATTGGCTATTTTCATCAGATTCACGGCCAGCGCCTTGAGCAGACCGGACACTTCCACGAAGACATCATTGTTTTGGGTTATATCCATCGGGTATTCGGCAGCTGCCAGCCCTATGTCGGTCAAATCGCGCAGTTCTTCGATTACCTTATAACGATATTTTCTGTTAGCGTTATCTCCGCTGCCGACAGCAGTGCCGCCGATATTTACCTGACGGAGTCTTTCTTCTACTTTATAAAGCCGCCAGCGGTCACGGGCAATCGCCTGAGCATAAGCACCAAATTCCTGACCCAAAGTAATAGGCACTGCGTCCATCATTTCAGTACGACCGAGCTTTTTGATTTCATCGAAAGCATTTTCTTTTTGCTGCAGTTCCTGTTGCAGTTTGGCGCAATTATCGCTCAGCGTGCGCAAAAGCTGTACTGCTGCTATTCTTAGCGCTGTAGGATAAACGTCATTAGTTGACTGACCGCGATTGACGTCATCAAGAGGATGGATAATATCATAGCGCCCGCAGGCATAATTGAGTTCTTTCAAAGCCAGATTAGCAATCACTTCATTGACATTCATATTAGTTGAAGTGCCGGCACCTCCCTGCAAGGCTTCTGTGATAAAAGCATCATTTGCATCACCTGCAAGGATATGGTCGCACGCTTTAACAATTGCCGGATAAACGTTATCCCTGCCAATGCCCATCTGAATATAAGTAAGAGCGGCTGCTTTCTTGACCAACACAATAGCGTTGATCAGACGCATCTGCGTTTTTTTGTGTTTCAGGTCAAAATTTTTGGCTGCACGGGCGGTCTGGATACCATATAGAACGTTATCCTCTAATTCCATTGTCCCGAGTTTATCTTTTTCAGTGCGCATTTTTTATTCCTCGAGTTCTATTAGTATATTAGGGAACATGCTGATGCTTCTTTTCAAGATTCCCTGCATGTGGGAAATAATGATACCGTAGTTACTGATCGGTATATTTTGGTCCTCTGCACATTTTTGCCTGTATTTCATTTCCCTCTCGTTCAGCATACAGCCGCCGCAATGGATTACCAGCTTATAGGCCGAGAGGTCATCAGGAAATTCTGTGCCGGAAGTGAATTCGAATTTGATATCTTTTTTCGTGTAGTCCTTGATCCAGCGCGGCAGCTTGACTGTGCCGATATCATCACATTGCCTGTGATGCGTACAGCCTTCGGCAATCAGGATGGTATCCCCATCTGCAAGGTGGTCAAGTGCTTTGGCACCTCGAACGGCAGTCTCCAGATTGCCTTTATAACGCGCGAACAAGATGGAGAAAGAGGTCAAATAAATGTCTTTCGGTGTATCGGCCGAAACTTTGGCAAATACCTGACTGTCAGTAATGACAATTCTGGGTTTTTTGCCTAAAGTGGCTAAGGTATCGCGTAATTCAAACTCCTTTACGACGATCGCAGTGGCATCAGCTTCCAGAATATCGCGGATAGTCTGCTGTTGTGGCAGAATTAATCGTCCTTTTGGTGCAGCCTTATCAATCGGAATTACCAGCACGGCAAAATCACCTGGATGCAGTATATCACCTACGATTTTTAGTTTGCTTTCTTCCGTCACGGCCAGAGCGGCAATTTTCTCTTTGAGCAATTCTATGTGGTAGCCGGTTTCCGCACTGACATAGATTTCACTTGCACGAACTGTCTGCGGTTCTTCGATCAAATCGGTTTTGTTATAGACTACAATGTAATTGAGTTTCTTATCTTTAAATAATCTGATCAGATCCTCATCCTGCTCGGATTTGCCTTCGGTGGCATCAATGATTAAGACCGCTACATCAGTCTTATTGAGGACTTGTCTGGTTTTTCTTACTCTCAGTTCACCCAAGGCACCTTCGTCATCAAAGCCCGGAGTATCGATAATCATCACAGGACCCATCGGCAACAGCTCCATAGCCTTATAAACAGGGTCGGTAGTTGTTCCTTTGACAGCGGAAACAACGGCGAGGTCCTGACCGGTAACTGCGTTGACGACACTGGATTTACCTGCGTTTCTTTTACCAAAAAAACCTATATGCACACGATGTGAAGATGGCGTATCATTTAAGCCCATGAATTGTCCCTCCTGAAATCTGAATAATAAGTCATATTACAACCAATTATAACACATGAAGAATATCAATTATAGAAAATGTAACATAGATGAAGGGTACAAAATTAAATAAAGGATTTTAGTCGAAAACATAGAAATGTTTGTAATACTAATTTTAGCAGTTTCATTTTGGTTAAAATAAGAAAAGCGCCATGAAGCTGGCAGAAAAGAGGCTGAAATATGGAAAAACCTCAGATTATAGTATTAGGTTCGACTGGTATTGCTACGTGCCAAAATGCCTTTGGGGCATTGCCGATACAAAGAGCAGACGAAGAGACAGCAATCAAAATATTGCACAAAGCTTATGCTGGGGGCATTCGTTTCTTTGATACCGCCAGAAATTATTCTGATAGTGAAGAAAAATTGGGCAAAGCCTTTGGCAAAATGCGGGATAAAATTTTTATTGCGACGAAAACAGCGGCAAAGACACCAGCAGATTTTTGGACTCACCTGGAAACCTCTTTGCGTAATTTACAAACGGATTATATAGATATTTATCAATTCCATAATACTGATATTTGCTATGCGCCAAATGACGGAACGAATATGTATGAGTGCATGCTGGAAGCTAAAAAGCAGGGGAAGATTCGCCACATCGGCGCCACTTGCCACAAGATCGGCGTAGCTATGGAATGTGCAGAATCAGGATTGTATGAGACAATGCAATTCCCTTTCAGTTACCTTTCTTCTGACAAAGAGCTGGCTCTGGTTCAGAAATGCAAAGAAAAAAACATGGGCTTTATTGCGATGAAGGGCCTGGCAGGTGGACTAATCAATAATGCCCGGGCTGCCTATGCGTTTATGTCGCAATTCGACAATGTGCTTCCCATCTGGGGAATCCAGCGAGAGAGTGAACTGGACGAATGGCTGTCATTTATGGAAGATGCGCCCCAGTTGACGGAAGAGCTGCAGGAATTTATCAAAAAAGAAAAAATGCAGTTAACAGGTGATTTTTGCAGGGGATGCGGTTATTGCATGCCGTGCCCGGCAGGAATCGAAATTAATACCTGCGCCAGAATGTCCCTGATGCTGAGGCGTGCACCGACCGCAAACTGGTTGTCGCCAATAAACCAGGAGAAGATGAGAAAAATCGAAGATTGCATTAATTGCGGAGCTTGTAAGGCAAAATGCCCCTACGAATTAAACACTCCGGAATTATTAAAGAAGAATTATGCCGATTATAAAAAAGTATTGGCCGGAGAAATCGATGTGAAATAAGGGAGGACCTAGTGTGTTTAATTTAACAGAGGACCAGGAAATGATTCAAAAAATGGTGCGGGAATTCGCTGAAGAAAGAATAGCACCGTCCGTATTGGAGCGTGACGACAAACATATTTTTGACCGGGAGATAGTCGATGAACTGGGAGAGATGGGTCTGGCCGGACTATATTTCCCAGAGGAATACAGCGGTGCCGGTGCAGATTATTTGAGCTATATCCTTGCAGTTGAAGAGCTTTCAAAGGTTGACGACGGTATAGGCATCACGCTGTCGGCAAATGTTTCTTTGTGCGCTAATCCTATCTTTGAATTTGGCAGCGAAGAACAGAAAGAAAAGTATCTGACGAAGCTTGCTTCAGGAGAAAGTTTGGGCGCCTTCGGCCTGACAGAACCAGGAGCCGGTACAAATGCGGCAGGGCAACAGACAGTTGCTGTTTTGGAAAATGGTCACTATGTAATGAACGGTTCCAAAATCTTTATTACTAACGGCAGCGAGGCAGAAATCTATGTTGTTTTTGCTATGACAGACAAAACAAAGGGAACGAAGGGGATTACTGCCTTTATATTAGAGAAGGGCATGGAAGGTTTCAGCTTTGGCAAGAAAGAGCATAAGCTGGGTATTCATACCTCTATAACGACCGAACTGATTTTCCAGGATGTGAAGGTTCCTGTAGAAAATAGACTGGGCGCAGAGGGCGAAGGTTTCAAAATAGCCTTGAAGACTCTTGACGGCGGTCGCATTGGCGTTGCGGCGCAGGCCCTTGGCATTGCACAGGCAGCACTTGATCACGCAATCAAATATTCCAAAGAAAGAGTGCAGTTTGGACAACCAATTTGCAAAAATCAAGGTATCGGTTTCAAGCTTGCAGATATGGCGACAAAAATTGAAGCAGCCCGTATGCTCGTGTACAAAGCTGCTGTCTATAAGCAGGAAGGCAAACCTTATTCCAAAGAAGCAGCTATGGCTAAAATGTTTGCCAGCGACGTTGCAATGGAAGTTACCACGGAAGCTATTCAGATATATGGCGGCTATGGATACAGCGAAGAATATCCGGTAGCCCGCTTGTTCAGAAATGCCAAGATTACGCAGATATATGAAGGCACGAATGAAGCGCAGCGCATAGTAATTTCCGGCGCACTTCTGCGTTAACAAATATAATTCGGGGCCAATACGTATTTGAAGAGCACTGCTGTAAAATAAGCTAATAGCAAGTAAAAAACAAATATAAAAACCGCCAGGAATACCTGGCGGTTTTTCTTGTATATTTACGTATTACCTTTTCAGGCTCAATATTTCTCTTGCTTCGGCGGGGGTGGCAATTTCTTTGCCCATGGCTAACGCGATATTTTTAATTCGTTTTAATAGCATTAGGTTTGTAGCTAAAACATCTTTAGCATAATAGATGTTGTCTTCAATGCCGACGCGAACATTGGCACCTAAGGCCATCGCGATAGTAGAAAGCTGCACATGATTCTTGCCGATGGCGGAAACGCTCCAGGTGCAGCCTTTGGGCAGGTGCTGATAGCAATACATTAAGGCATCGACGGTCGCAGGTTGTGAACCGCCAACTCCGAGCAAGATGTTGAAATGCAGGGGCGTTTTAATTTCGCCTTTTTCGGCCAAGCGAAGGGCATTCCAAATCATGGCGGTATCGAAAACTTCGATTTCCGGTTTCACACCATATTTCATCATTTCGGCTGCCAGATAGGATACTGTTTCAGGGTCGTTGTAGTTACCTTTTGAAGGGAAGTTGGACGATCCGGTGGCCAGACTCGCCATCTCGGGGCACAAGCAGAGCATTTGCCCGCGTTCAGTGTAGTTTTTGCCCGCGCGTCCGCCGGTAGAAACCTGGCGAATGATGTCGCAGTCGGGATATTTGTCGAGTTCGTTCATGACTTCACGATTAATTTCAATATCTGAAGTTGGAAGGCCATTTTTGTCGCGAGTATGAATATGAACTATAGCAGCTCCCTCTTTCCAGCAGGCATAAGCTTCTGCGGCAATTTCACTTGGTGTCATGGGGGCATAGGGAGTTAGCTCTTTGGTAGGTACGTTGCCGGTTGGCGCAATAGTAAGAATTACTTTGTTGCTTAAATCACTCATGTTCATTTCACCTCAATAAAATTATTTGTGTTTGCAGGGATTATTCTATTTCAAGCTAGCCAAATCCTTTGTGCTTTCATCTAAAATTGAGAGAGTAATGTTGTTCGCTGCTAAAAGCTATCAAAATTATTCAAGCTTCAGACAATGGCTAACCTTTAAATATAGCTTCAAAGTCATTCTTAAAAAAGTGCTTGCCAAAAACAATAAAATTGTGTATTATATATCAGTAACGCAATGGTCCATTAGCTCAGCTGGTAGAGCACCTGACTCTTAATCAGGGTGTCGTTGGTTCGATCCCAACATGGATCACCAATTTTATGGCCGGTTGGTCAAGCGGTTAAGACATCGCCCTTTCACGGCGGTATCGGGGGTTCGATTCCCCCACCGGTCACCATGAAATTACAAGGCTTCCTTTCGGAAGCCTTATTTTTTTGCGTATATTGCGGAAATATGCAAAAAACGATTTGGAACTAGAACTTTTATAGCATACTAAGAGGACAGAGGCTAAAGAAGTGACGGGAGTTAAGTTTGAACCAATCGACTGTCAGCGCCTGCGCGCAGCACTAAGATTGATATTTCAAACTTATGCAGCATAAGCAACCGAATAGGGCGCTTGTGGTGCCTTCCTCTACATCAGGCCGAATTTACTGCGGCCGTTTAACGCGTGTGGAATGGTCCAGAGGAACTATTAAATCCTTACCGATAGACATTGAATACAACGACTTCTCTCGCGTGTGTTAGCAGTGCGAGGAACTCTTCAGACTTGGCCGATAGAGTTTAAATGACGATTATTTGTGAGCCATATTATTTTTTGCTTATTTCAAACTCATGCTTGACAAAATTTCTCTGAATTGGTATGATAATCCCCGTAGTCACGATATAACTATCGTAGCACGTTCCCGGGCGGTTAGCTCAGCTGGGAGAGCGCCTGCCTTACAAGCAGGATGTCGGCGGTTCGATCCCGTCACCGCCCACCATTTTTTTTGCCTAAATGGCCCGGTAGTTTAGTCGGTTAGAATGCCGCCCTGTCACGGCGGAGGTCGTCGGTTCGAGTCCGATCCGGGTCGCCATTATGCCTCGGTAGCTCAGTCGGTAGAGCAACGGACTGAAAATCCGTGTG